>Ga0208947_1000001_pt1 | contig 273546 bp, 253 predicted proteins | sample AOAMet1_04_M0_20_2_FD_188226 | JGI IMG/M metagenome (GOLD analysis project Ga0208947, IMG submission 188226) | Ammonia-oxidizing marine microbial communities from Monterey Bay, California, USA - CAN11_04_M0_20 (SPAdes) | ecosystem: Environmental > Aquatic > Marine > Intertidal zone | place... | reverse complement strand
GCTCAATACTCTATTTCAAATGCTTCAAATATAAGTGAAGTATGGGATATAACCGACAAGTATAATGTGACAAGAAAACTGAATACCGATGATGATTCGGTGTTAAGTTTTAAAGCGCGATTAGGCGAAATGAGATGCTATTTGGCTGTAGACCCTTCAGACTATTTTGAGCCAAAGAAAGAGGCAAATACGAGTGTCAACAACCAAAATATCAAAGGAACTGTTTTTAAAGACAATAATGGGAATTTTCAAGATATTGATTACATCATAGTCACAAGAAATGACATGTTTTCACAAGCAGAAAGACTTGCTCAAATTAATAGAGATCAATATGACCTGAATGTGAAGGTATACGATCTCGATGACATTTATACCGAATTTAGTTCTGGGAATCAAGATATATCTGCCATTAGAAATTTTATGAAATATGTCTATGAGAATGCGAGTACACCTGATAAAAGAATAAAATATTTATGTCTTTTTGGGGATGCATCGTTTGATTATAAAAACAGGATTTCTAAAAACACTAATGTTGTTCCTGCTTGGAATTCTTTAAATAGTTTTAGTTTGTCTGCATCATTTGTTTCAGATGATTTTTTTGGTATGATGGACGAAAATGAGGGATCCATGTCAACATCAGATAAACTGGATATTGCTGTAGGACGAATTTTGGCCGATACACCTCAGCGTGCCAAAGAATTGGTTGATAAAATTCAATCCTATTACGATGAGGAGGCATTTGGGAGCTGGAGAAATAATTTCATCACCATTTCAGATGATGTTGATGAGTCTTGGGAAACGATTATTCAAGGTACAACAGATAACATTGGACAAATTGTAACAGAAGATAAACCTAATGTGAATGTTATTAAAATCCACTCGGATGCCTTTGTTCAAGAATCTACTGCAGGAGGTGAACGTTATCCGGATGTAAACAAGGCGATTTTTGACGCAATTGAGGTTGGAGCTTTGGTCGTTAATTACTTTGGTCATGGTGGTGAGGATGGTATCGCACGTGAGCGAATTTTTGATAAAATTAATGCGCAAGAATTAAAAAACCCGTGTAAACTCAATTGTTTTGTCACAGTTACATGTGAATATACAAAATTTGATAACCCACTCCGCCCGGCTGCCGGAGAATACTTGTATTGGAATAAAGAAGGTGGTGCGATTGGTCTAATAACAACAACAAGACAAATATTCGTAAGCGTTGGTGTTGCGTTTAACGTTGTTTTAGAAAAGTATTTGTTTGCATTTGGCTCTGATGATTATCCTTCTATGGCTGAAGCCCTGAGGCTTACGAAGAATGATCAAATTATCGGGGGCATTGAGCAAAGGCGACTTGTCTTTTTTATTGGAGACCCAGCGATGAAATTGGCGTTTCCTAAGCCAAATATTCGTTTAACAGAAATAAATGATACTCCAATCAGTGGTCAAATAGAGCCATTAAATGCTTTGAGTAGGGCAAAAATAAAAGGCGAGATTGTTGATGAACTTGGTGTAGTTTTGTCAGATTATTCAGGTGTTTTAACAGCGACAATTTTTGATAAGGATATTCAACGCTCTACTTTAGGAAATGATGGCACAACGCAAAACGGAGAATTGATAATATTGGATTTCAATACTTTAGGAGAAACTATTTTTAGAGGTCAAGCGACAATTACTAACGGGGTTTTTGAGTTTGATTTTGTAGTTCCTCGAGATATTACTTTAGAGGAAGGTAATGGGAAAGTTAGTTTTTATGCTAAATCTTTAGATGTCCTAGAAGATCGTGGAGGTGCTAATTTTGATATAAGAATTGGGGGTGTTAATGAAAATGCACCCGAAGATAATGAAGGGCCAGAAATCATGTTGTTTATGAATGATGAAAATTTCATTTCGGGAGGGATTACTAACGAATCGCCAACGCTCTTGGCAAAATTGAAGGATGAAAATGGCATTAATACAGCTAGTGGTATTGGTCATGACATTGTAGCAATTATTGATGGAGATGAGACCAATCCTTTTAAGTTAAATGACTACTATCAAAGTGATATCGATGATTACCAAAGTGGCTCATTATCTTATCCTTTTAGGGATTTAGAGCCTGGTTTGCACACAATATCTTTCAAGGCATGGGATGTTTATAATAATTCAGCCTCGTCAGAACTTCAATTTGTAGTTTATGATCAGAATGAGTCTTTGGTCATAGATAATGTTTTAAATTATCCAAATCCTTTCGTGAATTATACAGAATTTTGGTTTAACCACAATAGTTCAGAGGTTTTAGACGTTTCAGTACAGATATTTACTGTTTCTGGAAAGTTGGTCAAAACAATCAATGGTCAAACCTCTGGGGGAATTAAAAATACAACGTCTGTTTCGAGAGATATCACTTGGGATGGGAAAGATGACTTTGGTGATAAAATAGCCAAAGGAGTTTACGTTTATAAACTTACTGTGAGATCAAGTCAGCTCAATAAACAGGTTGAAAAATATCAAAAACTTGTAATACTATAAGAAACAATTATATTTGTGACCGATTAATGTTAGTGATAACAATAATTAAATTTAAATCAACATGAAGAACTACACGACAGCTTTAATGGTAATTGGAATACTTTTTCAAGTTAAAGCTCAAACCTTAACCGAAATTATTCCTTACTCTAATGATACCAGAGTAATAACGACTGGCGTACCATTTTTATTAATCGCATCGGATGCGAGAGCTGCCGGAATGGGAGACATGGGAGTGGCGACATCAGCTGATGCCTATTCTCAGCAGTGGAATCCAGCCAAATATGGGTTTTCAGAAACTAAATCGGGTTTAGGAATTAGTTATACGCCTTACCTAAGTAAATTAGTAAATGATATTTTTCTAGGAAATATAACTTATTACAATAGATTGAGCGAAGGCAGCGCTTTTGGGTTGAGCTTAAAATATTTTAGTTTAGGAGAGATAGAAATTGTACAAGATGAATTTTCAGAGGCCTTGATCGAAAAGCCAAATGAGTTAACAATTGATGCCTCTTATGCGATACGTTTAGCGGATCAATTTTCCTTAGCAGTAGGTATGCGTTATTTGCGATCAGATTTAAAAATACAAGCTGTTGATGATAACGCTAGCGCTGCAAGCACTTTTGGTGTTGATATAGGAGGATATTATCAAGGTGAGGAAGATGCTTACAACAATTTTAATGGTCGCTGGAGAGCAGGTTTTGCGATTCAAAATCTTGGTCCAAAAATTAAATATGATGACGCAGGGAGAGAAAATTTCCTACCAACAACACTTAGATTAGGAGGAGGATTTGATTTTATTTTTGATGATTACAATAGATTAAATGTAACGGCTGAAATTGCAAAATTAATGGTTCCTACACCACCAATTTTGGGTGTTGAAATAGAATTTGAGGATGATAATGGTAGTGGAAGCTATGAGGAAGGTGAAGATACCTTGATAAGTGAAACAGAAGATGTAATTATTTCAGGGAAGTCTCAGGATGTTAGTTTTATCTCTGGTGTTTTTCAATCATTTGGTGACGCGCCTGGAGGTTTTAGTGAAGAATTAAAAGAGTTTACATACGCCTTAGGTGCAGAATATCAGTATCAAGATTCATTTGCGCTAAGAGCAGGATATTTTAATGAAAGTGAAGAAAAGGGAGCGAGAAAGTTTTTTGCTTTAGGGGCAGGTTTTAAATACACTGCAATCAATATAGATTTATCTTATTTGTTTTCGGCTTCAAAAATCCAAAGTCCATTAGAAAACACACTGCGTTTTTCATTGACTTTTAATTTTGGAGATGGAGAGTACAGCGAATATTAAAAGATGCTGGTATGTTATTTTAAAAAAACTATTGTACTTTACAATAGTTTTTTTGTCTAAAAGAGTTTTATTTTTTCACAACCCAAAAAATAGGTAAACATGAAGGAAGTAAATATAAAATCAACTTTTTTTGTTTTTGATGATTTAACAGAGACTCCATTGCAAATCCAAAATTTAATGAAAAAAGCGATGACGGCTCGAGAAAACGCATATGCACCTTACTCTAAATTTCACGTAGGCACAGCAATTTTGTTAGACAATAATGAGATTATTACTGGCAATAATCAGGAAAACGCCTCATACCCTTCAGGATTGTGTGCTGAACGAGCTGCCATTTATTACGCTGGTTCAAATTATCCTGAAACTAAAATTTTAGTAATGGCAATAGTTGCTGGGTCAATTAAAAAAACAACTTCAAAACCAATTCCTCCTTGTGGTGCTTGCAGACAAGCAATTGCTGAATATGAGGTGAAGCAAGAAAGTCCCATTGAAATTTATTTTAAAGGTGAAACAGGTAAGGTCGTTAAGTCAAATTCTTTAGCAAATTTACTACCTCTTTTATTCGATAAGGCAGTACTATAACGTTTGCGATTGCGCAAACAGAATTTTATTCAAATTTTTACAATTATCAGTTTTTTTTATTACTAGTTAAAGTGTTACTTTTGTAATCCTATTAACAAAAAGGTATTGTTTGCGATGCAAAAAGTTACTAAGAAAACATACTTAAAGTGGTATGAAGACATGTTGTTTTGGAGAAAGTTTGAAGACAAACTTGCTGCTGTGTATATACAACAAAAAGTAAGAGGTTTTCTCCATTTATATAATGGACAAGAGGCTGTTCTAGCTGGAGCACTGCACGCCATGGATCTGTCCAAAGATAAAATGATTACTGCTTACAGAAATCATGTTCAACCAATCGGTATGGGGGTAGATCCCAAAAGGGTGATGGCAGAATTGTATGGTAAATCAACAGGAACATCTCAAGGTCTTGGGGGATCCATGCATATTTTTTCAAAAGAAAAAGGGTTTTACGGAGGTCACGGTATTGTTGGAGGTCAAATACCTCTTGGAGCAGGAATGGCCTTTGGAGATAAATATCACAACACAGGTGCTGTAACACTATGTTGTATGGGAGATGGTGCTGTTCGTCAGGGATCACTTCACGAAACATTCAACATGGCTATGAATTGGAAATTACCAGTTGTGTTCATTTGTGAAAATAATGGTTATGCCATGGGAACATCCGTCGAAAGAACTTCAAATCACACCGATATTTGGAAACTCGGATTAGGCTATGAAATGCCGTGTGGTCCGGTTGATGGAATGAACCCTGTAAAAGTAGCAGAGGCCATGCATGAGGCTATTGAAAGGGCAAGACGAGGTGACGGCCCTACATTTTTGGAGATGAAGACATATCGCTACCGAGGTCATTCAATGAGTGATGCTCAACATTACAGAACCAAATCTGAAGTTGAGGAATACAAGAAGATTGATCCAATTACTCAAGTAAAGGATATTATACTTGAAAAGAAATATGCTTCAGATTCAGAGATACAAGAAATCGATAAGCGAGTGAAGAACTTGGTAAGTGAATGTGAAAAATTTGCTGACGAATCTCCATATCCTGATAAAAACCTTATGTATGACGCTGTTTATGAGCAAGATGATTACCCATTTTTACCACATAAATTATAAATTATGGCAGAAGTAATTAATATGCCGCGTTTAAGCGATACGATGGAAGAAGGAACGGTTGCTTCTTGGCTTAAAAAAGTTGGAGACACCGTAGAGGAAGGAGATATATTAGCTGAAATTGAAACAGATAAAGCGACAATGGAGTTTGAATCGTTTTATGAAGGCGTTTTATTGCACATCGGTGTTGCTGAGGGAGAAACGACAAAAGTAGATGAGTTGTTAGCCATTATTGGAGAAAAAGGAGAGGATATATCAGCGTTTCTAGAGGGAACTAAACAGCTAGAGAGTATAGAAAACGAGGTTGTATCTGAGGAGGCTGTTGAAGAAGTTAAGACAGACGTGGCAGAAATACCTGAAGGTGTAGTTATGGTGACCATGCCGCGTTTAAGTGATACAATGGAAGAAGGAACGGTTGCTTCATGGCTTAAAAAAGTTGGAGATACTGTAGAGGAAGGAGATATTCTAGCTGAGATTGAAACTGATAAGGCAACAATGGAGTTTGAGTCGTTCCAGTCAGGAACATTATTACATATTGGCCTAGAAGAAGGTGAATCGGCAAAAGTAGATTCTTTATTAGCTGTTATTGGTCCTAAAGGGGCAGAAGTGTCACAACTTGTCACCAATTTTAAGGTTGATGGTATCACAGATAGTCAAGTTGAAACTGTTGCTGAGACGATTGATATTCCTGAAATTCAAACCGTTCCAGAGGTCAAAAAAACTGATATACAAAATATGCCCAAAGTCAATAGTTCAGGCAGATTATTTGTATCACCACTTGCTAAAAAATTAGCAGAGGAAAAAAATATATCATTATCCCAAGTTCAAGGTTCTGGAGAAAATGGTCGAATTATTAAACGTGATATTGAAAGTTTCACACCTGTTGCTTCAACCTCAGCCTCTGTTGCTAAGTTTATACCCGTTGGCCAGGAAGATTTTGATGAAATTACTAATTCTAACATGCGCAAAGCAATTGCTAAAAATTTAGTAAAATCCAAGTTTACAGCACCGCATTATTATTTAAATGTTGAGTTTGATATGGATAACGCTATTGCCTTTAGAAGTCAGTACAATACACTCCCAGAGACAAAAATATCCTTCAATGATATGATTGTAAAGGCTTGTGCTCTTGCACTGAAACAACATCCACAGGTAAACTCACAATGGTTTGACGACAAGATGCGAATGAATAATCATGTTCATATTGGTGTTGCTGTTGCAGTTCCTGATGGTCTAGTTGTTCCAGTTGTGCGTTTTGCAAATGAGCAATCATTGCCGCAAATTAATATCGCTGTAAAAGATTATGCAGTAAGAGCACGTAATAAAAAGTTAGCACTTGATGAGATGGAGGGAAGTACTTTTACAATATCTAATCTTGGTATGTTTGGTATTGAAAGTTTTACATCCATAATTAATCAACCAAATTCGGCAATTCTTTCAGTAGGAGCAATCGTACAGAAACCAGTTGTTAAAGATGGACAAGTAATTGCAGGGAATACTATGAAACTTTCAATGGCGTGTGATCATAGAACGGTTGATGGTGCTACAGGAGCTCAGTTTCTTCAAACTTTAAAAGGATATATTGAAAATCCCGTCACAATGCTTATTTAAATCTTACTTTTTTAGGTGTGTTGTTGAAGATATTTTGAGGGTAAAATTTTAAAATTGTGTTTAAAGCATTTCGAAAAGTAAGCTGGTGTGTTAAAACCTGTTTTATTCGATATTTGAGCAATATTGCCTCTTTTATAATGTAGCATTACCAAAGCTCTGTTTAATCTAAAATCTCTTAAAAAAGTGCTTGGAGATTTTCCTGTTAATTGTTTGAGTTTTCTATAAAATTGTGAGTTGCTCAAGCTTAATTTATGGCTAAATTCAGAAACTTGAAAATCGGGATTGTTCCAAATAGTTTCCAGGTGGTTCATGAGTAGGGTCAGAAACATTTCCTCTTTTAATTTTAAAATTTTTATATCCTCTCTACTAATAAATTTATTGTTGTTTTCTTGGTTGTAAGCTACTTTTACTTCTTCTGAAATCACAAACTTATCGTTTACCACGACTTCGCACATTCTTGTTGCTAGAATCTTTGACTTTTTTGACTTTCCTTGAGTAATTCCTAATTTTAAATCACGAATAGATTTGTCAAATTTTGGAGTAATATATTTGAAATTTGATTGTAATTTCAAGGCACATAACACGGCATTTGTAACGCTGTTAAAAGTGACCTCGTAAGTGTTGTCATTATGTTTAACAATAGTTGCTTGAAATTGCACTAAGAGATTATAAATACCGTTGTGGAGTTTCTGTGTAAATAAGTTAAATTGATTGGCTTCAATACGATGTAAAAAATCACTAGTCTCGATAACCATTGAATATGATATTGTTTTGACTGAAGACATTTGAAGAAATCTTTATTGTTTACAATTTAATCATTTTAGATGAATTATGCTCTATTACCACCTAATGGAAGTGTTCTCATAAACTAAGGTTAAAAAAGCAACTAGATACCTTTTCATTTTTTTATCTTTATGACCTATGAACACATGTATAAGAAATTTATTATCAGTCTTAGGAGTTTTAATTGTTTTTAACTGTAACAGTCAAGGACAAATAAGCATTGATAATCATGAGATGTCCGCGAACGAGATTAAAAGCATGGTTGGTTTTTTAGCTGCAGATAATGTTGAGGGACGGGATACCGGAAGCCACGGCATAGAGCAGGCGGCATTATACATAGAAAAAAAATTATTATCCTACGATGTTACTCCTTATTTTAGCACGTATCGAGATTCCTTTAAAATAAATGACTTAGAAGCTTATAATATTGTGGGTTATTTAGAAGGAATAGATTCAATTCTAAAAAAAGAGGTAGTCCTTATTGGAGCACATTATGATCATATTGGTTTTAGAGCGCGTCCAGTTACAAATGATACCATCGCAAATGGTGCTAATGATAATGCCTCTGGAACAGCCACTGTTTTGGCTATGGCAAAGTATTTTGGTGCTACGAAGAATAATAAACGAAGCATTATTTTTGCCTTGTTTACTGCTGAGGAGCTGGGTTTGAGAGGTTCAAGACATTTAGCAGAACGCCTTTCAACTGAAAAATTAAACCTTTACACAATGATTAATTTTGAAATGATGGGAGTGCCCTTTTTAGATAGAGACTATCAGGTCTTTGCCACGGGCCATGATTTATCTAATATGGCCGAGGTTTTAAATAAATACGCAGGAAATAAACTAGTGGGTAAATCAGAGGAAGCCGCTAAGTTTAATTTGTTTAAACGCTCAGATAATTATGCATTTTACGAACAATTTAATATTGCTGCTCAAACCATATCCTCATGTGATTTGACTAATTTTGATTTTTATCATCATGTTGACGATGAGTCTGATAAATTGGATTATGAGCACATGGCTAGTGTTGTAAATAAGTTCTTACCAACATTAGAAAGAATGATTAATTCAGAGGTGCAAGAAATAAAAATGAATAATGAATAAGAATATAATTATTACAGGAACCAGCAGAGGTATTGGATTTGATTTGGCGCGGTTGTTTGCAAACGCAGGACACCAAGTTTTAGCACTCTCCAGAAATACGAAGGCAATACAGGACTTAGCTTCTAAAAATATAAAGTTTATGACGTTTGATTTGTGTGATCTTGAGGATTATAATAGGGTCGACGAGTTTGTTCAAGTTGTTTGGAATAACAAAGTTGATGTTTTAATAAACAATGCCGGAGTTTTATTAAACAAATCATTTGCAGAGACAACCATGAATGATTTTGAAATGGTTTACAAAACCAATGTATATGGGGTTGCTGAACTTACAAGAGTTGTTTTGCCTTTCATGAACAATAATTCCCACGTGGTAACTATTAGCTCAATGGGAGGTGTACAAGGGAGTATGAAGTTTCCCGGTTTAGCAGCTTATAGTTCTAGTAAAGGAGCTGTGATTACCTTAACAGAGCTTTTGGCTGAAGAATACAAATCATCAGGAATTTCGTTTAATGTATTAGCTCTTGGTGCTGTGCAAACAGAGATGCTTGAGGAAGCCTTTCCGGGATATGAGGCACCAATATCCTCTCTAGAAATGGCACATTATATCGTCGATTTTGCACTAACAGGAAACAAGTTTTACAATGGAAAACTCTTACAGGTGTCAAGTTCTACTCCTTAAATTGATTTGATGAGTACCTTTAGTTGGTGCAGCTTCTAGATACAGATCATCGTTTAATTCTGTTTTGTAAAATTTAAAAATCTTCGTGATTTAAAACAATTGTTATGTAAGCGCAATTTATTCACTTATTTTTGTTCTCATGCAAGAGTTGCTCAAACATTATATACCTCAAAAAGCGATTCCTTTAGTTCTAGAACTTTTGGTAAATGATAATCTTGAAATAAAAGTGAAAAACGAGCGTAAAACTCGTCACGGTGATTATCGGCGTTTGAAGAACGGAAAGCATCAAATTACGGTGAATTCAAATTTAAATCATTATCGTTTTTTAATGACACTGATTCACGAAGTTGCGCATTTTGAAACGTACAAGACCTATGGGCATTACATAAAACCGCATGGAGTTGAATGGAAACGCACTTTTCAGCACTTGATGTTACCCTTTTTAAACCCCCAAATATTTCCTAACCATTTACTGTCAATATTGGCTAAACATTTCAAAAACCCCAAGGCATCAAGTGATACAGACTTAACGTTATCATTGGCTTTAAAGCAGTTTGATGAACCGAGTGATCAATATTTTGTTTTTCAAGTACCCGAAGGTGGCATATTTAGGCTTTATAATGGTAGAATTTTCAGAAAAGGGATAAAGAGAAGAAAACGATTTGAGTGCATTGAAGTAAAATCAGGAAAGTTGTATCTTTTCAATGCAAATGCAGAAGTCGAATTATTAAATAGTACAAATGAATAAAGATTATTATGCCATATTGATGGCAGGAGGAGTTGGGTCAAGATTTTGGCCTGTAAGCACAGAGAGTTTTCCTAAACAGTTTCACGATATGTTAGGGACAGGAGATACGCTTCTTCAGAAAACATTTAAAAGACTCAGTAACGTTATTCCAAAGGAGAATATTTTCATTCTAACAAACAGGCGTTATAATGATTTGGTCTTTAAACAGCTTCCAATGGTTGCAAAACGACAAGTTGTTTTAGAGCCTGCAATGAGAAATACAGCTCCATGTATTTTATATGCTTCTTTAAAAATACAAAAGGAAAATGATAATGCTTTGGTAATTGTTGCACCGAGCGATCATTGGATTGAGGACGAAAACGCTTTTAAAAAAAATGTAGAACAAGCTTTTGAGTTTTGTAAAAATAATGATGCATTAATGACGCTAGGCATTGTTCCAACATTTCCAAATACAGGATATGGCTATATCGAATACAATGATTCTTCGAAGAATGATGTTAAATCAGTTATACAATTTAGAGAAAAACCTGACTATGAAAATGCCAAAAAGTTTATAGTTCAAGGAAATTTTCTTTGGAATGCAGGTATTTTCATGTGGAGTGTTAGCAGTGTGATTGAGGCATTTAAGAAGCATCAATTAAAATTATATGAATTATTTGAGTCAGGTATGAGTTCGTATAATACTAGTAAAGAAGATAAATTCATAATGGAGAATTACGGTAATTCAAGTAATATTTCCATTGATTATGCGATCATGGAAAAAAGCAACAATGTTTATGTAATACCAGCAGTATTTGATTGGAATGATCTGGGGACATGGGGTAGTTTGTATGATAAATTGGAGAAAGACACTGATAATAATGCCATTGTTCATACCAAGGTTTTAGCAGAAGAGGCATCAGGGAATATGATTAGAGCTCACCAAGATAAGATTGTTGTAGTTGATGGTCTTAAAGATTATATTATCGTTGATAACGATGAGGTTTTATTAATTTATCCAAAAACAAAGGAGCAAGACATAAAAAAAGTACTGCTAAAAGTGAAAAATAAATTTGGTAATAATTATGGATAATCAAGAAAGTAAGTTCAATTTTTCAAATGAAGAGCAGAGCGCAGGAACAGCAGAACAAAGAAAAGAAGCTATTAGACAAGATGCAAAGGGACTTTTTACGAGTTTGAAATCTTTTTTTATTGAACTGTTAAATTTTAGAGATGATACTGATAGAGACGCCACTGTTAATGCAATAAAGGAGGATATTCCATTTCAAGGAGCAACAGCGTGGATTTTAATTTGTTCTATTTTTGTAGCATCCATAGGATTGAATGCTAATTCAACGGCTGTAGTAATTGGGGCAATGTTGATTTCTCCGCTAATGGGACCAATTTTGGGAATTGGTTTATCTATTGCGATTAATGATATAGATACGTTGAGAAAATCATTAATCAATTTGGCAACAATGATAGTCTTGAGTTTGCTGACCGCTTTTTTATTTTTTTGGTTATTCCCTTTGAGTCAGGACACTTCAGAACTTTTGGGCAGAACTACACCAGATATTAGGGATGTTCTAATTGCGTTTTTTGGTGGTTTGGCTCTTATCATCGCTAGAACCAAAAAGGGGACAATTGCCTCTGTAATTTTTGGTGTTGCTATTGCAACAGCGCTGATGCCTCCATTATGTACCGTTGGCTATGGTTTTTCAGTTATGGCAGATGGTGACTTTGAGAGAGGATTTGATTTTGCAAAAGGAGCGATGTATTTGTTTACCATCAACACAATTTTTATTGCTCTTGCTACTTTTGTAGTTTTAAAATTATTACGTTTTCCAATGATTCGTTATGCTAATTCTGCGAAACGTAAAAGAATAGCGAGGATTGCGTCACTTGTGGCTATAATCGTTATGATTCCGGCAGTGGTAACATTTTTAACGGTTCTTAAAAAAAGTCAATTTGAGCACGACGCAAAAAAATATATTTCCAACGAGTTGCAGGTGCTACCGAATGCGAATTATATTAAGAAATATGCCACATTCGTTTATAATCCTGAGGGAGTGTCAAAAATTGAACTTACCACATTTGGAGCTGATATTATTTCTGAAGAGACAATAGCTGTGTTAGAAGGACGATTTTCAAGCTACTCTAAATTAGACAAAAGGACTAAATTATTTGTGAATCAAACAAAAAACAAAGTGGTTAATAATTTAGAATACATGGAAGAGCTAAGGACCAGAGATTCCCTTGATTTAATGTCTCAAAAAGAGAAAATAGTATTTTTAGAAGATCGGCTACAGAAACTAATGAAACTGGAGCGAAATTATTTTCAATTTGAGGATTTATCCAAAGAGGTAAAAGTTAACTATGAAAATCTTCAGAATTTTTCATATTCCAACGTTATTCAATCTAATTTTTCAAAGATTGACACCATATCTGTGTTTTCGTTGAAATGGATTGATTCATTAACAACAGACAATCGTAAATCTGAAGATTTAAGAAAGATTAAAACGTGGTTAAAATTGAAACTAAAGTTAGATACCCTCGTGGTGAAAGATTTAAATTAAATTCACGAGTTTTCCTCTAAATACATTTTTCGTACTTTTTTAAATAAATTGGACGAATAAACGAAATCTGTTACGACCTCGTTGTCAGTTTTAAAAATGGTATTTTTACTACCAATCCAAGCTTTACGACCATCTTTCAGGAAAAGAATTGTTTCTCCAATTTCCATAACAGAATTCATGTCGTGTGAGTTGATGACCGTTGTGATGTTATACTCTTTTGTAATTTCTTGTATTAAGTTGTCTATAACAATTGCTGTTTTTGGATCTAGTCCTGAATTTGGCTCATCACAAAATAAATATTTTGGATTATTCACGATAGCCCGAGCAATTGCGACTCGTTTTTGCATACCACCAGAGGCTTCACTTGGCATTTTATGATGCGCATCGGATAGATTTACTCTTTTTAAAACTAAGTTTGCACGATCTTGCATCTCAGATTTATTCATATTTGTGAACATGCGTAACGGAAACATTACATTTTCAATAATCGTCATTGAGTCGAATAAAGCACTTCCTTGAAATACCATACCAATATCACCACGGAGTGTTCTTTTTTGGTCTTCTGTCAACTTTGAAAACTGTTTTCCCTCATATGAAATAGTGCCTCCCTCGTATTGAAATAAGCCCAGTAAACATTTGATTAATACAGTTTTTCCTGAGCCACTCTGACCAATGATTAAATTAGTTTTACCTTTTTCAAAAGTTGTGCTTATTCCTTTTAGTACCTGAGTTTCCCCGAACGACTTTTGTAAATTAGTGACTTTAATCATTATCCTAAAAGCATATCAGTTAATACATAATTTAATAAAATAATGACCACAGCTGTCCAAACAAACGATGTGGTACTTGCTTTTCCAACCTCAAGTGCACCACCTTTCATGTAATAGCCATAATATGATGGAATCGTGGCTAAAATGAACGCAAAAATAAATGTCTTGATAAAGGCGTAAGTCATATGAAACCCATCGAAATCAGTTTGAAGGCCTAAAATATAATCCTCCAAAGAGGTGTACCCACCATAAACACAAGCTGCCATGCCTCCTAGGATTCCTAAAAACATGCCTACTGCAATGGCAAACGGATAAAGCATTAATGCGGTCACTTTTGGAAATATCAAGTAATTTAGGCTATTAACTCCCATAACCTCAAGGGCATCAATTTGCTCCGTGACTCGCATAGTTCCAATACTGGAGGTAATAAAGGATCCTACTTTACCGGCCATTATGATTGATGTAAATGTTGGTGCAAATTCTAAAATAATTGATTGTCTTGTTGCAAAACCAACAAGGTATTTTGGAATAAGTGGATTATTGATGTTGAGCGCTGTTTGAATTGTGATGACACCACCTACAAAAAATGAGATAAAAGCAACAATTCCTAGCGATCCAATAATTAAATCATCAATATCTTTTAAAATTAAATGTTTCATAACAGACCATTTTGTGGGTTTCTGAAACATTTTTTTTATCATTAAGAAATAGCGGCCAACATTATGGAGGTATATCATATGAAATTTAAGTTAGCGCTAAATTAAAAAATATAACTTTTATCACGCAATTTATTAATAAAGAATGACGTCTTTGCTCTTGTTTTAATCAAATGTTAAAAACATAAACTACGAGTAGAGCTATTTAACTCGTCGTTAATTAGATTTAGAAGTTTTTGTGATGTCGTAGTTAATGGAGTCGATATATGATAATAAGTCTTTTTTGCCAATGCTTTTTGATGAGGACGTTACAAAATACTGAGGAAGTTCTTCCCAAGTTTCAAGTAAAATATCTTTATATGAAGTCAAATATTCATCGACGTTCTTTGGCTTTAATTTATCAACTTTAGTAAAAATTATAGCAAAAGGAATTTGATTTGACCCAAGCCATTCCATAAAATTTAAATCTATTATCTGAGGTTTATGTCTAATATCTATCAAAACAAATGCGGCAATTAACTGCTTTCTTTGTTCAAAATATTCGGTAATAAATTTTTGAAATATGCGTTTAGATGATTTTGATACTTTTGCGTAGCCATAACCAGGTAAATCAACTAAGTACCAAGCATTGTTAATAATGAAATGATTAATTAATTGGGTTTTTCCTGGTTTTCCTGAGGTTTTAGCAAGACTCTTCCTGCTGGTAAGCATATTAATTAATGATGATTTTCCAACATTAGAGCGACCAATAAAAGCATACTCAGGAATCTTATTTTGTGGACATTTGGCAACATCTTGATTGCTCACTAAAAATTCAGCAGATTTTATTTTCATAAGGTTTAAAGATTAAAAACCTCGCTCGATAAGCCATTGATGGAGAATTTTATTAAATTCATTTGGATGTTCCATCATGGCTGCATGGCCGCACTTATCAATCCAAAATAAATTTGAATCAGGTAATAGTTTATTGAATTCTTCTGCAACATCTGGAGGTGTGACAGTATCATTCTTACCCCATATGACACACGTTGGGATATTCAGACTGGGTAAATCTTTTGCCATATTATGGCGTATGGCGCTTTTTGCAATGGCAAGTGTTTTCACAAGTTTTTTTCTGTCATTTACTGTCTCATAGACATCATCAACAATAGCCTTTGTTGCAATTGCAGGATCGAAGAAGACGTCCTGTACTTTTTTCTTGATAACTTCATAATCACTACGCTTGGTGTATCCGCTACCCATAGCACTTTCGTAAAGTCCTGAACTACCTGTGAGGACTAAGGCCTTTACTTTGTCACGATAAAATTTTGTATGGTACAGGCCGATGTGTCCTCCCAATGAGTTTCCGAGCAAGATAACATCCTCATACTCTTTAAATTCAATAAAATCATGTAAATATTGTGCAAAACCTTTGACGTTCGTTTTGATTAAGGAGGTTGTGTATATGGGTAATTCTGGAATAATAACGCGATAACCGTTCACACTAAAATAATCGGTAAGGGCATGAAAGTTACTGAGGCCGCCCATTAGGCCATGAAGTATCAGAATTGGCTTTCCGCTACCCACTTCTATATAGCTAAAATTTCCTTCTGTAATAAGTTTGTGCATCATTAATTTTAGTCAATTCTCTTCGAAGCAAATCTACATAAATTTATTTAACATAAATAATACCTATTAACAAAAATGAACGCCTTCTGTTCATTAAAACTACCATTTGATAATCACTTGATTCACAAGGTGTCAAAGGCAGTTAGTAATGATTTTAACCGATATAATTGGCCTTTTGTAGAATTTTATTAACAAAGTGGTAAACTGTGGTAAATTGTGGGAATATTTTTATTAGATTAGCAATTAGATAGAAAAGCGAAAAGAAGTGAATTCATTAATAGGGACATACGAGTGTAAAGCTGATTCTAAAGGTAGATTTATGCTTCCAGCTGCATTGAAAAAGCAGTTGTTGCCTGTTATTCAAAATGGGTTTGTTTTAAAACGAGCTGTTTTTCAGCCTTGTTTGGAGTTGTATCCCATGAAAGAATGGGAAGGATTAATGCAAAAAATCAACAAACTCAATCGTTTTAAAAAGAAAAACAATGACTTTATAAGACGCTTTACAGCAGGAGTGAAAGTTGTAGAGGTTGATGCTTCTGGACGATTATTAATGCCAAAGGATTTGACAGTGTTCGCTGGCATACTGAATGAGCTTGTAGTTTCTTCTGCAGTGAACATTATTGAGATTTGGGATAAAGGTAATTATGAAAAGGCCATTGATGATGCTGCGGTAGATTTTGCAGATTTAGTTGAAGAGGTAATGGGACAAGATGACAACGATGACGGAATATCATAATCCTGTATTGCTAATTGACACTGTTGATGGTTTAAATATAAATGATAATGGAACTTACGTTGATGTGACCTTTGGAGGAGGAGGTCACAGTAAGGAGATATTAAAAAGACTTGGTTCAAACGGACGATTATTAGCATTTGATCAAGATCAAGACGCTCTTTTAAATAGAATTGATGATAGCAGATTTACGCTGATTAATGAAAACTTCAGATATCTAAAACGTTTTTTGAAATTTCATGGCGTAATGTCAATTGACGGTATTCTTGCTGATTTTGGTGTGTCATCACACCAATTTGATGTTCCTGAGAGGGGTTTTTCAACTCGATTTGAGGCAAACCTCGATATGAGAATGAATCAGCAAGAAGAGCTGTCAGCGTTTCATGTTGTAAATGAGTACAGTGAAAGTCAATTGAAACAGATTTTTTGGCAATACGGAGAGCTACGAAATGCACCGAAAATTGCAAGGGGTATTGTAAACGAGCGTTCAAATGGTGATATACTTACTTCAGAACATTTAAAATTAATTTTAAAAAAGTTCATGCCTCCTAGAAAAGAAAATAAAATCTTGGCTCAAATCTACCAAGCGATTCGAATAGAAGTGAATCAGGAAATAGAGGTTTTAAAGGAATTTTTATTGCAAACACCTGATGTTTTAAAAAAAGGAGGACGATTGAGCATTATTTCCTATCATTCTTTAGAAGATAGGCTGGTAAAAAGATTTATTCGAAGTGGCTTGTTTGAAGGAGAGCCAGTGAAAGACGTTTTTGGACGCATAGATGTTCCTTTCAAAAAGGTTGGCAAATTAATAGTTCCAAATGAAGATGAAATAAAATTGAATAATAGGTCAAGAAGCGCAAAACTCAGAATTGCAGAAAAATTATAGAAGTGAAAAAAAATATTTATAACGTTTTAAGAGGTACTTTTTTAATTAGTGATGATTCTTTTAAGAATTGGAGATTAATTATGTTTTTGTCTTCACTTGCCATCATTATGATAGCAAGCTCGCACAGAGCAGATAGAAAAGTATATGAAATAGCAGGTTTAAAGGAAGAGGTGAAAGAGCTTCGTTCCGCGTTTGTTGATGGAAGGCAAAGTTTAATGCAATTGAGAATGGAGTCGTCTGTTGTTAAAAAGTTAAAGGATCAGGGATTGGCTCCGTCAGAGGTGCCGCCAAAAAAAATAAAAGTTAAAAGAACAAATTAAAGTAGCAGGTTGATAGCGAACGAGAAGAGCATATTAAACCGATTGTATTTTGTAACTGGATGTATGTTCGTCCTAGCGATATCAATTGTTGTGCAAATTGTGAAAATTCAATTTGTACAAGGTGATGAATATAAAAGTTTAGCGCAGAAAAGAACAATCCAAAATGTCGTTATTCCTGCTAACAGAGGAAATGTGTACTCTTCTGAGGGTAACCTTTTAGCAACGTCAGTTCCTAAGTATGATATTCGTTTTGATGCAATAACTCCAACTACGAAAAGATTTGAAAAGCACATTCAGTCTTTAAGCGATTCGTTGGCCATTTTTCATGGTAAAAGTTCGGATTATTATGAAAAAGAGCTTCGAAAAGCGCGAGTAAATAAAAACAGATACCTCTTACTAGCACGAAATCTTGGATACTCTAATTATTTAAGAATGAGGAGTTTTCCGCTCTTAAGTATGGGTGGTAATTCTGGGGGTCTTATTGTTGAGCAAAAAACCAAAAGAGAACACCCAATGGGTGGTATCGCACAAAGATCCATTGGTTATGAGCGTGTTGATGATAATCATAATATTACACGAGCTGGTATTGAGGGAGCTTTTGGTGAACAATATTTACGAGGATTAGATGGAAGGCGATTAAAGCAAAAAATAGGTAAAGGTCAATGGAAACCAATAGAGGATTATGACCAAGTTGAACCCCAAGACGGCTTTGATTTATATACAACCATTGATGTAAATATCCAGGACATTGCTCATCATGCATTACTTGAGCAATTGGAAAAGTATAAGGCTCATCATGGGTCAGTTGTGGTTATGGAAACAACAACAGGAGAAATAAAAGCGATATCAAACCTAGGGAGAAATACAGCTGGTAATTATTATGAGCGCTTAAATTATGCTGTAGGAGAATCTCACGAGCCAGGATCAACGTTTAAGTTGATGGCCTTAGCAGTTGCATTAGAAGATAAAATTATAGATACGTCAACTGTTGTCGATACTGAGAAAGGAATACTGTCTTTTTACGGAAAAAAAGTAAGAGACTCAAAGCGTGGCGGTTATGGTAAGATTAGTGTTGCGAAAGCTTTCGCAGTGTCTTCGAATACAGGAATAGTAAAAGCTATCCACGATAGTTACAAAGAGGATTCAAAGCAATTTATTGATGGTTTGTATCGCATGAATTTACAAAACACACTCGATCTGCCTTTAACAGGGGAAGGACTACCTGTGATTCCCGATCCAAGAGTAAAAAACAACTTGTGGAGTGGTATTGCCCTTGAGTGGATGGCGTTTGGTTATGGGGTGTCTTTTACGCCTTTACAAACACTAACATTTTACAATGCGATAGCAAATAATGGAGAGATGGTGAAACCTCGGTTTTTAAAGGAAGTAAAAGAATTCGGTAGAACCATTAAGTCATTTGATAAAACCGTAATTAATGACAGGATTTGTTCTCCTGAAACTGTATCAAAATTACAAGCGCTGTTGTCAGATGTGGTCAATAAAGATTATGGAACGGGTCACGGTCTTTACTCAAAAAATTTCTCAATGGCAGGTAAAACTGGAACATGTCAAAAGAATTATAAGGTTAAAGGCAAGCATAATTATATATCGTCTTTTGCTGGATATTTTCCAGTAGAAAACCCGAAATATTCTTGTATTGTAGTCATTCACGAGCCTGATAAAAGCGTTGGATATTATGGAGCCGACGTATCGGGTCCTGTATTTAAAAAAGTAGCACAAAAAATTTATACCGAAACTCCAATTATCGATGTTATAGATGATTTAGAAGTTCAAGACACTGAAATTACAACCAACTACGAGAGCTATTTTGATATGGCTAAAAAGTATAAAACAATCATGCCAGATTTGCACGGTATGTCTGCTATGGACGCAATTAGCTTGTTAGAAAACATGGGAATGAGAGTCGAGATTATTGGCAGAGGTAAGGTGAGAAGTCAGTCTATTGCCAAAGGTGCTAAACTGAATACAAACATAAAGATTGTACTTAAATTATCATGAAAGTATTAAAAAACATATTGTATAAAGTGACGCTGGAGACCGTAGTTGGTGACACTGGAATTAATATAAATACAATTCAATTTGATTCACGAAAGATTGACGCTAATGATGTTTTTATTGCAATTAGGGGGCATGTTGTTGATGGACATGATTATATTGAAAGTGCTTTAGATAAAGGAGCATCTGCTGTTATTGTTGAAGAACTTCCGAATGATTTCCGAGATAATGTGACTTATCTTAAAGTATCAGATTCTAGTATTGCGTTGGCGATTATGGCATCCAATTACTACGAGTCACCATCTGAAAATTTAAAACTTATTGGGGTTACAGGAACAAATGGCAAAACAACCATAGCATCCTTACTTTATGAATTATTTAAAAAAGCAGGTTATAAAGTTGGTTTAATTTCAACGGTCAAGATCATAATTAATGATACGGTATACGAGTCGACACATACAACACCTGATTCGTTGGCAATTAATCAATTTCTGCATAAGATGAATGTTCAAGGTGTTGAATTTTGTTTTATGGAAGTGAGTTCTCATGGCATCCATCAAAACAGAACAAAAGGGCTACATTTTTTAGGAGGCATTTTTACAAATTTATCACATGACCATCTTGATTATCATGAAACATTCTCTGAATATCGGGATGTTAAAAAAATGTTTTTTGATGAGCTACCGTCATCATCATTTTCTTTAGTAAATGCTGATGATAAAAATGGTCTATTCATGTTGCAAAATACAAGTTCAAAAACACATACGTATGCATTAAAAACCATTGCTGATTATAGAGCTCGAATATTAGAAAATCAATTTAATGGACTACTTCTAAATATTAACGGAAATGAGGTTTGGACCAAGCTTATAGGGAATTTTAATGCCTATAATGTTCTGGCCATTTATGGAACTGCCAACCTTTTAGGGTTAGAAAGCTCGGAGGTTCTTCGGCTATTGAGTGAATTAGAAAGTGTTAGAGGGCGATTTCAGTACTTAATTTCAAATAATATTACTGCTATTGTTGATTATGCTCATACTCCAGATGCTTTAAAAAATGTTTTAGAGACAATCAATTCCATCCGTACAAAAAATGAGGAGCTTATTACGGTTGTTGGTTGCGGTGGTGATAGAGATAAAACGAAGCGACCAAAAATGGCAAACATTGCCTCAGCGTTGAGTAGTAAAGTTATTTTTACTAGTGATAATCCAAGAACTGAACTACCTGAGCAAATTATCCAAGAGATGGAGATCGGTGTTGCTCCTCAGAATTTCAAAAAAACATTGTCAATTACAGATAGAAAACAAGCAATTCATACAGCTTGTCAATTAGCTCAACCCCATGATATTATTTTGGTGGCAGGAAAAGGACATGAGACTTATCAAGAGATAAATGGTACCCGTAATAGTTTTGACGATTACAAAATATTAGAAACATATTTAAAAAATATATAACAGTCGTATGCTTTATTATTTATTTGAATATTTAGAAAAAGAGTTTCAATTTCCTGGAGCATCACTCTTTGGATTTTTGACTTTCAGGGCTGCTATTGCTATAATTATGTCATTACTAATTTCTACGATTTATGGAAAGCGCATTATTAGTTTTTTACAAAGGAAACAAGTTGGTGAAACTATTAGAGATTTAGGTCTTGATGGGCAAGCCCAAAAGGCTGGTACCCCAACCATGGGAGGCCTAATTATTATATTTGCCACATTAATCCCAGTAATTTTATTAGCAAAGCTCGATAATGTTTATGTTATTTTATTATTGATTACAACCTGTTGGATGGGAGTGATTGGATTTATTGATGATTACATTAAGAAATTCAAAAATGACAAAGAGGGTTTAAAGGGTAGGTTTAAGATATTAGGTCAAGTTGGCTTGGGAATTATCGTTGGTGCTACACTTTATTTTAATGAAAATGTAACGATCAAAGAAAAACTTCCTTTAAGCCAGCAACAAGAGCTAATCGCCTCTAATCCAAATATTTCTTCATTTAAGTTATTTAAAAATGAAGAGAAGTCCACTAAAACAACGATTCCTTTCGTTAAAGGAAATGAATTTGACTATGCAAGTTTGGTTACTTGGATAAGTCCAAAACTCAAGCCTTATTCATGGGTTATATTCATTTTAGCTGCCATTTTCATTATTACGGCCGTATCAAACGGAGCCAATCTGACTGATGGAATTGATGGGTTAGCAGCAGGTACTTCGGCGATAATTGTTTTAACATTGGGAGTGTTTGCTTGGGTTTCTGGAAATATTATTTTTTCAGATTATCTTAATATCATGTACATACCTCGGGTTGAGGAAATCACTATTTATATTGCTGCATTTGTTGGAGCTTTAATAGGATTTTTATGGTACAATGCGTTTCCTGCGCAGGTGTTTATGGGTGATACAGGGAGTTTGACGATTGGCGGTATCATTGCAGTGATAGCGATTGCCGTAAGAAAAGAATGGTTGATTCCTGTATTGTGCGGTATTTTTCTTGCCGAAAATTTATCGGTTGTCATGCAAGTAAGTTATTTTAAATATACACGAAAAAAATATGGTGTAGGAAAGCGAATTTTTAAAATGTCTCCATTGCATCATCATTTTCAAAAGTCAGGATATCATGAAAGTAAGATTGTAACACGATTTTGGATCATTGGTATTCTATTGGCAATTATTTCAATCGTAACATTAAAAATTAGATAGATGGAGCGATTGGTTATTCTTGGGGGAGGGGAAAGTGGTGTTGGAGCCGCGCTTTTAGGCAAGAAACATGGTTTTGATGTATTTGTTTCTGATGGAGGGCCTCTAAGAGAAAAATACAAGGAAGTTCTTGTGCAAAATGAAATTGAGTGGGAAGAAAATCAACATTCTGGCGATGTAATTCTAGGAGCTGATGTTGTTGTGAAGAGTCCTGGAATATCTGATACTGCAAAATTGGTTATGCAATTAAAATCAAATGACATTTCGGTCATATCAGAGATTGAATTTGCATCAAAGTTTACAAACTCTAATATCATTGGAATCACAGGGAGTAATGGAAAAACAACTACCACAAGTTTATTGCATCATATTCTTAGCGCCTCTGGAATGAGTATTGGAATAGCTGGTAATATAGGACATAGTTTTGCCAAACAGGTTGTTGAGAACTCGTATAAAAATTATGTATTGGAACTGAGTAGTTTTCAATTAGATGGTATTCAAGAATTCAGACCAAATATTGCAATTATTACCAACATAACTCCAGATCATTTAGATAGATATGATAATAATTTTGAAAATTATATAAAGTCTAAGTTTAGAATCACACTAAATCAGACAAACGAAGATATTTTAATTTATGACGGAGATGATCCTGTCATAGTAGATTATTTAAGTAAACACAAAATCCAATCAACCTTGGTGCCTTTTTCTTTAGTCAAGAGTTTAGAGCAAGGGGCTTTTTTGGATAAAGAGAACATAATAATAAAAATTGATAATAGCCAAACAATTATGCCAACAGCAAACTTAGCACTTGAAGGAAAACACAACATTAAAAATGCGATGGCAGCTGCTACAGTTGCCCAATTATTGAAAATTAGAAAACATACTATTCGTGAGTGTCTAGAGAATTTTCATGGAGTGGAACATCGTTTGGAACATGTTCTAAAAATAAATAAAGTGCATTATATTAATGACTCAAAAGCGACAAACGTAAATGCAACTTATTATGCTCTTGAGAGCATGGAGTCACCCACCGTATGGATTGTTGGTGGTGAAGATAAGGGTAATAATTACGAGGAGTTATATCCTTTTATCAACGAAAAAGTGAAGGCAATCATTTGTTTGGGTGTTGATAATAAAAAATTATTCGAAAATTTTGGAAATATGGTAGATATCATCGTTGAAACTCAATTCATGAGTGAGGCGGTGAAAATTGCATATAAAATTGCTGAAGCTGATGACAATGTGTTGTTATCTCCTGCTTGTGCCAGTTTTGATTTATTTAAAAATTATGAAGACAGAGGAAGACAATTTAAAGATGCTGTTAGACAATTATAAAATTTAATGGGAACGTTGTTTAAAAATATAAAAGGAGACAGGTTAATATGGGCAATCGCTGCATTGCTTGCAATATTTTCATTTCTACCTGTTTATAGTGCGGCAAGTAATTTAGCTTACGCAAGCGATAACGGTCATACTTTTAATTATTTCATCAAACATTTTGTTCATTTATTTTTAGGATTTGCCATTATATATGGCGTTCACAAAATACCATATCGTTATTTTAAGGGATTATCAATGATAATGATTCCTGTGGTATTGGTTTTATTGATGGTTACGATGTTTCAGCCTGACCTAGCAGAGAGCGCAACAAACGCAAGGCGTTGGATTCGTGTTCCATTAGTAGGTTTTACGTTTCAACCCTCAACACTAGCTTCAGTGGTATTAATGGTCTATGTGGCTCGTTATTTGTCAAAGATTCAGCATAAAGAAATTTCTTTTAAGGAAACATTACTGCCTTTGTGGGCTCCTGTTTTTTTGATATTAGTTTTGATTCTTCCTGCTAATTTTTCGACTACAGCGATGATTTTTACAATGGTCGTAATATTGGCGTTTTTAGGAGGGTATCCTTTACGTTACTTAGGTTTAATTGTTGGATCTGGATTAATAGTGTTCACATTCTTTATTCTTTTGGCAAAGGCATTTCCTGACATGATGCCTAATCGTATTGATACTTGGATGAGTCGTATTGATAATTTTTCTAATGGAGAAGATGCCGATGCTAATTATCAAATTGAAAAAGCAAAAATTGCTATTGCTTCCGGAGGGATCAAAGGATTAGGTCCAGGAAAAAGTGTACAAAAGAATTTTTTACCTCAATCTTCTTCTGATTTTATTTTTGCTATAATTATTGAGGAATATGGTATGGTTGGAGGGTTATTTTTGTTATTGTTTTATATGCTTTTACTTATCAGATTAGTGATTGTTTCTCAAAAATCAGAAACTGTTTTTGGAAAATTATTAGTAGTTGGAGTCGGACTGCCCATTGTTTTTCAAGCATTAATTAATATGGCAGTTGCAGTAGAGTTATTTCCAGTAACGGGTCAAACATTACCATTAATTAGTAGTGGAGGAACATCCATTTGGATGACCTGCCTTGCTATCGGTATTGTTTTAAGTGTTAGCGCAAAACGTGAAGAAATTAAATCTCAAGAGGGTCTTGTAGATAACCCTCTTGAAATATTAAGTGAAACAATTTAAGACTTGAATATAAATACAACATATAGAGTAATTTTATCAGGTGGTGGAACCGGAGGTCATATATATCCTGCAATTTCCATTGCCAATGAATTGAGAGGTCGTTTTCCTAATTCGAAATTTTTATTTGTTGGAGCTAAGGATAAAATGGAAATGGATAAAGTTCCTGAATCGGGCTTTAATATTGAGGGCTTATGGATTTCAGGTCTTCAACGAAGGCTCACGTTGAGAAATTTATTGTTTCCTTTCAAATTAATTGTGAGTTTACTACGCTCGCGAAAAATATTGAAAGAATTTGATCCTGATATTGCTATTGGGACTGGAGGTTTTGCCAGTGGTCCTTTATTATTTATGGCGGCTTTAAGAGGTGTCCCAAGTATCATTCAAGAACAAAATTCTTATCCTGGAATAACGAATAAATTATTAGGTAATAAAGTCAATAAAATATGTGTGGCCTATGATAATTTAGAACGATTTTTTCCTGCCAATAAAATTATTAAAACAGGAAATCCTGTCAGACAAGACTTACTTAATCTAACAGATAAGTCTATTGAAGCGAAAGATTTTTTTAATGTTAAGCACAGCAAGACAATTTTATTGGTTTTGGGAGGTAGTCTTGGCGCACGAGCTATTAATAATTTAATTGAAAGTAAGCTTGAGTTTTTTCGAAGAAATAATGTTGAGCTTATATGGCAATGTGGAAAATTATATGATCAAGAGTTTGGAGTTTATAACGATAGAAATGATGTTCAAGTTCATCCTTTTTTAAACAGAATGGATATGGCTTATGCTGCTGCAGATATTGTTATTTCAAGAGCAGGAGCTAGTTCAGTGTCAGAGTTATGCATCGTAGGGAAGCCAGTAGTTTTCATTCCCTCTCCTAATGTAGCTGAGGATCATCAAACAAAAAATGCAGATGCAATTGCAGACAAGGGTGGAGCTGTTTTAATAAAGGAGGCTGTTTTAGAAGTTGACTTTGAAAATAAGTTTGCAAATCTTTTACAATCAAAAGAACTGCAAAAAGAACTGGGTGAAAATATAAAAAAATTAGCTTTTGTGAATGCAACAAAAGACATCGCAGATACCATAGAAAAATTATTAATAGTTTGAATTTAGATAAAGTACATAACGTTTATTTCATTGGTATAGGAGGTATCGGTATGAGCGCATTGGCTCGATATTTTTTATCATCAAATAAAAATGTTGCGGGTTATGATAAAACAGAAAGTGATAACACTGAAGCCTTACGAGTCTTGGGCGCAGTTATTCATTTTAAGGATGACGTAAAGATGATTTCAGATCAATATTTAGATAATGGTAACACATTGGTTATATACACCCCAGCTATTTCTGAAAAGCACAGTGAACTTCAATATTTTAAAAACCATCAATTTAACGTACATAAACGATCAACAGTGTTGGGTTTAATAACTGAAAATTCTATTTGTTTAGCTGTGGCAGGAACACATGGTAAAACTACAACGACGAGTATTTTAGGACATCTAATGAGTGATTGTGGTGTAGAAATGACAGCTTTTTTAGGTGGAATTTCTGAAAATTACAATTCTAATTTGATTCAGAGAGGCACTAAGGTTACCGTGGTTGAGGCTGATGAATTTGATCGTTCATTTTTAACACTATCACCTGATTATGCTTGCATCACTTCTATGGATGCTGATCATTTGGATATTTATGGAAATTCAGAGCATCTCAAAGAGTCATTTATAGCCTTTACTAGAAGGTTAACCCCAAATGGAAAACTTTTTGTAAAAAAAGGACTGCCACTGTTGGGTATCACCTACGCTATTGAAGAGGAGGCTGACTATTCTGCGTACAATATAAAAATTGAGAATGGTACATACATCTTTGATGTAAAAACACCTCAAGAACATATTAAAAATTTAAAATTTAACCTACCTGGTAGACATAATTTGTCGAATGCATTGATAGCGCTGGCGATGGCTGTAGAATTTGGTTGCTCTCCAAACAGGCTTGCCAGTGCACTCGCATCTTATAAAGGAGTAAAACGACGATTTACCTATCAAATTAAGACAGAGAATTTAATTTTTATTGATGATTACGCCCACCATCCTGAAGAAATTAACGCTGTTCATCAGGCTGTTAGAGAAATGTATCCTAATCGTGAAGTGTTGGTTGTTTTTCAACCTCATTTATTTAGTCGTACAAAAGATTTTGTTGAAGAATTTGCAATAAGCTTACAGCAATTTGATCGTGTGCTGTTATTAGATATTTATCCTGCAAGGGAATTACCTATTGAAGGGGTTACTTCAGCGTGGCTTTTAAGTAAAATTAAGAATCCAAATAAAAAATTAATAACCAAAGCAGAAATTACATCAGAAATTAAAAAAAGGGACATCGATATAATCATTACACTGGGTGCAGGTGATATCGGAGAAGAAGTAATAAAAATAAAAGAAAAATTAAGTGTTGCGAGTTAATTGGAATTATATAAAAGGATTGATTTTATTGGGTTTAGTAGCCTTCTTATACGCGTTTTCGAGTCAACGAAATGCAGCTAAAAAGGTGTCCTATTTTGATGTGAAATTTTTGGGGGAGAATAATCTTTTTATTACTCATGATTCGGTTAATAAATTGTTAATACAAAATAATGAAACCCTTGTAAATGTGCCTAAAGATATTTTAGATTTGAATAGTATAGAAAATATACTTAGGTCAAATTCTATGATCAAAACAGCTGAGGTATACTTCGCTGAAAATGACGGAATTTGTGCTGATATTATTCAGCGTAAGCCTATTGCAAGAGTTCATTCAAAGGACTCTTATTATATAGATGAGGTTGGGGATTTTATGCCTTTATCAAACAATTATACGTCGCGTGTACCACTAGTTACTGGTGTAGTAGACAGAAATAATTTAATCAATGTGTTCAACATTGCAGAAGAGATTTATAAAGATGAATTCTTAAGAAGTCATATAACCGAAATTCATCAAGATAAAAATCGATTGATAACCTTAAAAATAAGGGTATTTGATTTTGATATTATTATTGGAGAATTAAAAAATTTAAAAGAAAAAGTAAACAATCTTAAAGCATTTTATCAAAAAGCACAAAAAGATAGGACATTGAATATTTACAGTAAAGTCAATTTGCAATTTAATAATCAAGTTGTTTGTACAAAAAAAGAAAACCATGGGTGATAATAAAATTTCAGTTGGATTAGATATTGGAACAACAAAAATAGTTGCGATGGTTGGCCGTAAAAACAACTATGGTAAGTTGGAAATATTGGGGATTGGCAGAGCCAAAAGTCTTGGAGTGCATCGAGGTGTAGTAAATAATATTACCCAAACTATACAATCTATACAACAAGCAGTTCAAGAGGCCGAAGCCGCTTCAGGAGAAAAAATTGAAGAGGTTACAGTCGGAATAGCAGGGCAGCATATTAGAAGTTTACAACACAGTGATTACATCACAAGAGAGAATTCTGAATTAGTAATTAACGAGGAAGATATTGACCGTTTAATAAACCAGGTTCACAAATTAGTGATGTTGCCAGGTGAGGAAATAATTCATGTATTGCCTCAAGAATACAAAGTTGATGGTCAAGCTGAAATTAAAGAGCCAATTGGGATGTATGGAGGAAGGCTTGAGGCAAATTTTCACGTGGTGGTAGGTCAAGTATCTTCAATAAGGAACATTGGACGATGTGTGAAAAGTGCTGGACTTGAGTTAGAAGGTATCACTTTGGAACCGCTGGCCTCAGCTAATGCTGTATTGAGTCAGGATGAGAAAGATGCTGGAGTCGCTTTAATTGACATAGGAGGTGGAACTACAGATCTGGCGATTTTTAGAGATGGGATAATTAGGCACACAGCAGTTATTCCTTTTGGAGGAAATGTCATTACTGAAGATATAAAAGAGGGTTGCTCGATCATTGAAAAGCAAGCAGAGTTATTAAAAATTAAATTTGGGTCAACATGGCCAGGTGAAAATAAGGATAACGAAATTGTCTCTATTCCTGGGCTGAGGGGTAGGGAGCCGAAAGAAATAACCCTTAAGAATTTATCTAAAATAATTCATGCAAGAGTTGTAGAAATTATAGAACAGGTTTACGTAGAAATTAAAAATTACGGACACGAAGAACAAAAGAAAAAACTCATTGCAGGAATTGTTTTAACAGGGGGAGGAAGCCAATTAAATCATTTAAAACAATTAGTTGAATATATCACGGGTATGGATACACGTATAGGCTATCCCAATGAACACCTTGCGGGAGATTCTGATGATGATGTAACAAGCCCATTGTTTGCAACTGCTGTGGGATTGGTAATGGATGGATTAAAACGGCAAGAAAAGCGTAAAATAGAAGCTGATGCTCAAAGAGCATATGACGAAAGCATGTCTAACAATAACTCTGATGATGTTGATGTTGCTGAGAGGCCTGTAAAAGAGAGAAAGACCTTTTTAGATAAATTAACTGAGAAGCTTAAAGATTTTCTAGACAATGCAGAATAAACTAAAAAATAACTAACTAATCTCGTAAAAACTAATTATATGAATAGCAACAAAGATTTTGGAATTACATTTGATTTGCCAAAGAACCAATCAAATGTCATCAAAGTTATCGGTGTTGGTGGTGGTGGGAGTAATGCCATCAATCACATGTTCCAACAAGGAATAAAAGGGGTAGACTTTGTCATCTGTAATACCGACTCACAAGCTTTACAAAACAGTGGTGTCCCCAACAAGATTCAGTTGGGAGTTAATTTAACTGAAGGACTTGGTGCGGGTGCCAATCCTGAAATAGGTGAGCAGGCAGCTCATGAAAGTATGGAAGAAATTAGAACCATGCTTGATACAAATACAAAAATGGTTTTTATTACTGCTGGTATGGGTGGTGGTACAGGGACTGGTGCAGCTCCTGTCATTGCGAAGATTGCCAAAGAGATGGATATTCTCACAGTTGGAATCGTGACAATGCCATTTCAGTTTGAAGGGAAAATTCGTATTGCACAAGCTCAAAAGGGTATAGAAACATTACGTACCCATGTTGATTCTCTAGTAGTTATTAATAATAATAAGCTTCGTGAAGTGTATGGTAATCTTGGTTTTAAAGCAGGGTTTTCTAAAGCTGACGAAGTACTTTCAACAGCATCCCGAGGAATTGCTGAAGTTATTACACATCATTATACACAAAACATTGATTTACGAGATGCCAAAACCGTTTTGAGTAATAGTGGAACTGCAATAATGGGTTCTTCAACAGCTTCAGGGACAAATCGTGCAAATGAAGCGATTATGAAAGCCCTTGATTCACCATTATTAAATGATAATAAAATTTCTGGAGCGAAAAATGTATTGTTGCTTATTGTTTCTGGGTCACAAGAAATAACTATCGATGAAATTGGAGAAATAAATGATCATATTCAGACTGAGGCAGGATTTGGTGCTAATATTATAATGGGTGTAGGTGAAGATGAGTCATTACAAGAATCTATTTCAGTCACCATAATTGCTACAGGATTTAATGTGGATCAACAAGATGAGATATCAAATACAGAGGTTAAAAAGGTAGTCCATTCTTTAGAGGACGACCAAAATCAACAAGATTTACATTTGGATCGAGATCCTGCAATTATTAGGCCTGATATTATTTTAGAAACTCAAGATCATAAAATTGTACATAGTCTTATTACAGAAGAGGATATTGTTCCAGAGGTAGAATTAATTGATACAACGGATGTTATAAGAAATATTAGTGTTGTATATGATGAGGTTTTAGCAAATGTAGAGGAGGAAGAATTTATAATTCATGAGGTTGCTTCAGCAGAAAGTGAGGTAGAAATTCCCTCAAGTTCTAGTCAAGAAGATGAACAAACAATGCTCACATTTGACCTTCCTCTTACGTCCTTGGGTACCCAAAGTCAGACCTTAAACACAAAAGATGAAGACAACGCCAAGATTTTTAATTTAGACGACGATGATGATATCAAAGAAATCCCGGTTAAAGATTACATTGAACTTATTGCTGTAACTGAGGCGAATGAGGAAGGTGAAACTAGATACGCTTTAGATGATTATATTATGTTAGAATCATCAATGAATAGTAGTGAAAATGAGCAGGGACAAGAGCAAGGTGTTCTTACTGAAGTTGAAGAAGATATTGTTTTTGAGAAAAAAATAATCGAAGAAATTGAAACTAAAGAGTTTGTTGAAGACTTAGACCCAATGAATAGTCCAATTTCGGAAATATTAAAAGAGAGAGCTGATGAGAGAAGGCAAAAGATGAAAGAGTTTAATTATAAATTTAATAATGCTAAAATTGATGATATTGAAAAAGAACCCGCTTATAAGAGACAAGGAGTGAATCTGGATGCGGCGCAACATTCATCTGAGACTAATGCATCTCGATTGTCTCTAGGGACAGACGATAATGACGACATTCAACTACGAAGTAATAATTCTTTTTTACATGACAATGTAGATTAATAGCAGGTCAATTATTTGTCATTTACTTCGTTTTATAACCCAAATAGCATTAAAACGTTATTTGGGTTATTTTGTTGCTGTAGTCATCAAATCATTCAGTAATTAATACATACTTTTTTATATCTTTACGACTTAAAATTTATTATCAATGAGTTTACAGGAGAGCATTATGGTTGCCTTAAAAAACGCCATGAAGGAAAAGAATCAAACGGCACTAACAGCGCTGAGAGCAATCAAATCCTCTATTTTATTAGCTAGAACAGAGACTGGATCAAGTGTAGACTTAACCGAAGAACAAGAATTGAAAATTTTACAAAAGTTAGTAAAGCAACGAAAAGATAGTGCTGCTATTTATTTGGAACAAAACAGGAAAGATTTGGCATTACCTGAACTCGATGAAGCTAAAGTAATAAGCCAATTTTTACCTGAATCTTTAGATGACGAGGAAATTGAAAAGGTCGTTGTTATGGTAATTGAAAAAATTGGAGCTAAAGGCATGAAAGATATGGGGAAAGTCATGGGGTTAGTGACAAAAGAAATAGCTGGTAGGGCTGATGGAAAGACAATATCCACAATTGTTCGTCATAACTTAAATCAATAAAGATAAAACAAGGCCTCGTAGTTCAACTGGATAGAATATCAGATTTCGGCTCTGAGGGTTGGGGGTTCGAATCCCTTCGAGGTCACAAATTATCTCCAAGAATAAAAAATTATTTTTGGAGATATTTTTTTGGTATCCTTCCAAAAAATATAGTGTTACATTACTCAAAATAAAGACATTGTCAAATGCTACTTCTACTTTCCATCAATTTCCTTTAGATACTATTAAACTCATGGAATTTTTATATAATAAATCAGAGTCTTTAACTGTTTTGTCGAATCTATTTGCTACTTCAGATAGGTGAGATGTGATGATGGTCGCTCAGTTTCATTCCTTTAAATATTAGGCCTCCATTGTTGTGCTAAATATTTTAATGAAAAAAGTATGATTACATAAATGATTGTATCTTTGATGTCTTCAATAGTTAATTAATAGTTACCTGTAGTTATGGCAAAACTTCCAATAAAATATCAGTTTTTAGATTTATCTGATTACGGGCGAACTGGTGGTTCTTGGATCGCTAATCAACTTAAAAACACGATATTCACTCCCATACATGTAACTACTTTGTTTATTTTTACAGGGTTTTTAGCAATTGGCTTCATGTTAAATGGCTTTTATAAAACAGCTGCTTTTTTTATCATACTTAAGTCTGTCATAGATGCTGCGGATGGAGAGCTATCAAGACTAAAAAACACCCCTTCCTATACAGGGCGTTACTATGATTCTATCGCAGATATAATTCTTAATTTTTGTTTTCTTCTTACTTTTTGGCACATCACTGAAATATCAATTATCTATATGCTTATTGCATTTTTTGGTATTCAACTTCAAGGGACTGTTTATAATTATTACTATGTAATTTTAAGAAATGCTGTTAAAGGAGATTCAACTAGTAGAATTTTTGAAGTTTCTGCGCCAAAAGCACTCAAAGCAGACAACCAGCGAACAGTAAATATCTTTTATAAAATATATAATATACTTTACATTGTTTTTGATAAAATTGTGTATCATTTGGACAAAAATGCTCATGAGAGTCCTCCTTTCCCAAAGTGGTTTATGACCTTGGTGTCTGTGTATGGTCTTGGCTTCCAACTGCTTTGTATGTCAATTATGTTAATCTTCAATCTAAATGATTTTGTGATCCCATTTTTTATTGTATTCTCTGTGTTTATAGTAGTTTTCATACTCATTAGGAAAATCTTTCTGTAATCGTTAGTGGTCTTCAATACTGAAAGCGTCTCGGTACATGTTTGTTTTAAGCTTTAGTTTAAAATTTAAAGATCTCTTTTTTCAATTACTCGTATTATTTTTGTTTGATAAGTTTTTCAACATGTGATCAATTAAAAAACCCTACTCAATGTAGGGTTTTTTAATTGTATATCATGGCATGATGTTTATCTCGTGATATTTTTTAATTCTTTTATGGTTTGTAATTGATTACTGCTTTTAAAAACAAAACTTCCCGCTACTAAAATGTCTGCTCCTGCTTGTACTAACTGCAGTGCATTGTTGTCTGTAACACCACCATCTACCTCTATTTTGGTTGGAGCTCCCTTACGAACAATTAATTCTTTCAACTGTTTGATTTTAACAAATGTATTGTCAATAAAACTCTGCCCTCCAAATCCTGGATTTACACTCATCAAACAAACGACATCGATATCATCTATAATGTCTTCGAGGACGTTAATATTGGTATGTGGATTAAGTGCAACACCAGCTTGCATACCTTCATCTTTGACGGCTTGTAACGTTCTGTGTAAATGTGTGCAAGCTTCATAGTGAACGGTTAGAATATTACTTCCCAACTCTGCAAAAGTTTTAATGTAACGGTCAGGGTCAATGATCATTAAATGCACATCAATTGTTTTATTAGCATGTTTTGAAATTGCCTTTAGTACAGGCATTCCATAAGAGATATTTGGAACAAACACACCATCCATAATGTCGATGTGAAACCAATCTGCATCACTGCGGTTAACCATTTCTATATCTCTCTGTAAATTCGCAAAGTCTGCGGCTAAAATTGAAGGTGCTATTAAGGTGCTCATCGGTGGTGGTTGTTTCTGTAAAAGTAGTAAAAAAAGTGAACCCAAAGTAATCATCTTTGGGCTCTTTAATCAATTAAACAAAAGACACAAGTCTTTATTGTTTATTATGTTTTTGTAGGAAATTAACCCAAGTAAGTTTTTAAGATTTTACTTCTTGAGGTGTGCTTTAGTCTACGAATTGCTTTTTCTTTAATTTGTCTTACGCGTTCACGAGTAAGATCAAATGTCTCTCCAATTTCTTCAAGAGTCATAGGATGTTGATTGCCTAAACCGAAATACAAACGAATCACATCTGCTTCTCTTGGTGTCAAAGTTTCTAGAGCACGTTCAATCTCAGTTCTCAAAGATTCGTGTAATAAATCTCTGTCGGGATTTGGAGATTCACCACTACGTAAAACATCATATAGGTTAGAATCCTCTCCTTCAACTAAGGGTGCATCCATGGAAACGTGACGTCCAGAATTTTTCATAGACTCTTTCACATCATTGATGGTCATATCTAATTCTTTAGCAATTTCTTCAGCACTTGGCGGACGCTCATGTGATTGCTCTAAAAAAGCGTAAGTTTTATTTATTTTATTTATCGACCCAATTTTGTTTAAAGGAAGTCGCACGATACGTGACTGCTCTGCTAGTGCTTGAAGAATGGATTGACGAATCCACCAAACAGCGTAAGAAATAAATTTGAAACCACGTGTTTCATCAAATCGCTGAGCAGCTTTAATTAAACCTAAATTACCTTCATTTATAAGATCGGGTAACGTTAATCCTTGATTTTGGTATTGTTTTGCGACTGATACGACAAATCTTAAATTTGCCTTTGTTAATTTTTCTAAAGCGATTTGATCTCCCGCTTTAATACGTTGTGCTAATTCAACTTCTTCATCTGCAGTAATTAAATCCACTTTTCCAATTTCCTGAAGATACTTATCTAAGGATGCTGTTTCTCTGTTGGTAACTTGCTTGGTTATTTTGAGCTGTCTCATGTTAAAAAAGTTTGTTTAGTATTAATATTAGGCTGACTCTTTATTATACGGATAAGTGACATAAAATGTTACAAAACCATGGTATTTTTTATTTTTTCTTTTTAGAAAAAAAATAAAAAAAAACCTCATAAGTCTTTATGAGGTTTTAAAAAAAAGAATAGTTAATCTTTTTTGTCTTCTCTAGGTTTTCGATCGTCTCTGCGATTATCTCTTCCGCGATTATCACGTCCACGATTGTCTCTTCCTCTGTTATCTCTTCCACGATTGTTATCTCTTGGTGGACGTTCTACGTAACCTTCAGGTTTTGGTAAAATCGCCTTACGAGATACTTTCTCTTTTCGTGTACGTTTATCAAGGCCAAAGTACTTAACATCAAAAATATCTCCCATATTTACGACATCAGATACATTTTCTGTACGCTCCCAAGCTAATTCAGATACGTGCAATAAGACTTCATTTCCTGGAGCTTCCATATATTCTACGACAGCGCCAAAATCTAACATCTTAATCACTTTTACTTCGTATATGCTTCCCACTTCGGGCTTAAATAAAATAGAATCTATTTTTGCCATAACAGCATCAATGCCACTTTTACCTACACCTAAAATTTCAACGATACCTTCTTCAGTCACTGGATCCTCGTTAATCACAATCGTCGTTTCAGTCTCTTTTTGCATTTCCTGAATTACTTTTCCACCAGGGCCAATTAAAGCTCCGATAAATTCATTAGGAATACGTCTTGTTACCATTGTTGGCGCGTGTTCTTTAACCTCAGCATTTGGTTCTGCAATTGTATCAGTCAACTTTTCTAAGATATGTAAACGACCATCGCGAGCTTGTTGTAGTGCATTCACTAGTATCTCGTATGATAATCCTTTTACTTTAATATCCATTTGACAAGCTGTAATACCATCTGCAGTACCAGTCACTTTAAAATCCATATCACCAAGATGATCTTCATCACCTAAGATATCAGATAATACAGCGTACTTCCCAGAATCAGCATCGGAAATTAATCCCATTGCGATACCAGAAACTGGCTTTGTCATTTGTACACCAGCATCCATCATTGCCATTGTACCAGCACAAACTGTTGCCATAGAAGATGAACCGTTAGATTCTAATACTTCAGAGACAACTCTTACCGTATACGGGCAATCCTCTGGTACCATTCCTTTTAATGCACGTTGTGCAAGATTACCATGTCCAACTTCTCTACGAGATGTTCCACGGATTGGTCTTGCTTCCCCTGTACAAAATGGTGGAAAATTATAATGTAAATAGAAACGCTCTTCACCTTCTTGAGATGGCATGTCTATTTGGTTAGCATCTCTTGAAGTCCCCAGAGTTACGGTGGCTAAAGCTTGAGTCTCTCCTCGTGTAAAAACAGAAGAACCATGGGTTGATGGTAAGTAATCAACCTCACACCATATTGGTCTGATTTCAGTTGTTTTACGACCATCCAAACGTAAACCTTCGTCTAGAGTTAAGTCTCTAATTGCAGCTTTTTCAGCTTTACGATAATAATCAGACACTAATCCACCGTAATCTTCTAATTCTTCTTCAGAAAACGTTGCTTTAATATCCTCTTTTATTTGTTGAAAAGCAGCACTTCTTTCGTGTTTAGCAGACCCTGCTTTAGCAATAGCATACACTTTATCATATGCCATGTCATGCACTTTCTTTTCTAAGTCTTTGTCTTCTCTTTCTGGTTCGTATTCACGAGTCTCTTTTTTCCCAAATGCTTCAGCTAATTTTACTTGAGCAGCACATTGTACTTTAATATGTTCGTGAGCAAACTTAATTGCGTCTGCCATTTCTTCTTCAGAAATTTCATCCATTTCACCTTCTACCATCATTACAGAATCTGCAGAAGCACCAATCATCATATCGATGTCAGATTCTGCTAATTGCTCAAATGTTGGATTGATTATAAATTCTCCATTTATACGACCAACTCTAGCTTCAGAGATTGGACATTCAAAAGGAAAATCTGATAATTGAATGGCAGCAGAAGCAGCTAAACCTGCCATAGCGTCTGGCATAACTTCTGGGTCATGAGACATTAATTGAATCATTACCTGCGTTTCAGAGTGATAATCTTTCGGAAACAATGGGCGTAACACTCTATCGACAAGTCGCATCGTCAATACCTCACCATCACTCGGACGTGCTTCTCTTTTAAAGAATCCTCCTGGGTATCTTCCCGCTGCAGCAAATTTTTCGCGATAATCAACTGTTAGCGGTAAAAAGTTTAAATCTTTTTGTTCATAATTGGAAACAACTGTACACAATAACATACATTTTCCTGATTGCACCACAACGCTACCATGAGCTTGTTTTGCTAATTTTCCAGTTTCGATAGAGATTTCTCTACCGTCACCTAGGTCAATGACCTCCTTAAATACTTTTGGAATCATAAGTTTTAAAATTCTTGTTCTAGCCAAATATTAGCTGAACTTGTTAAACAATGGTCGTTGTGTTGTTGTGTAGTTGTTGCTGTGACCAATGAAAAACTATAATTAGCTTCTTCTATACGATGTTTATTCTCTTCGCGAGAGTTTCTAAAAATAAAAAAGAGGCATATAATAGCCTCTAATTTAATTACTTTCTAAGTCCTAATTCCTTGACAATTGCACGATATCTCATGATATCTTTCTTTGCCAAATAATCTAGTAAGCTTCTTCTTTTACCTACTAGTTTAACCAATGAACGTTCTGTATTAAAATCTTTACGATTATTTTTGAGATGTTCAGTTAAATGGTTAATTCTGTAAGTAAATAAGGCAATTTGTCCTTCTGAGGTACCTGTGTCCTTGACATTTTTACCGTGCTTTTTGAAAATAGCTTCTTTTTCTTTTTGATCTAAATACATGCTAATATTATTGTAAATGATTGTTATGTATGTTGAAAGATTTTCTTTCAAGCGGCAAATATAATGATTTTAAGTTATTTGATGTTGTTTTTGTTTCGAAAGAATATAATTTTATTCTAAACTTCGACATTGAGTAAAGGTTTTAAAATTGACTCATCAACTTAATTTCTGCTGTAATATTGATAGAAAAAATTAAAGGCGACGATTTCTTTAATCTTTGGAATCTTGATTTTTTTTAGAATTACCTATATGCCACATTATTATGAATTTTGAATATTTAATTAATACAAATCTGCAAATGTCCTAAGGAATACAATTTTATGTAATGTATCTCTAAAAAGAAGAATAACGGTGACCAATTTGTTGCCTTACTACGCTCGCAAAGGTTGATTTGTAATTAAATCTATGTAAAGATTTATTTTGTCTTTTAGATTTTTTCGATGAGTTATGAAGTCTAAAAAACCATGTTCTAACACAAATTCTGCCGTTTGAAAACCATCAGGTAGTTCTTTACCCGTTGTGTCTCTCACAACTCTTGGGCCGGCAAAACCAATCAAGGCGCCTGGTTCACTTATATTTATGTCTCCTAACATGGCAAATGACGCTGTTGTCCCTCCTGTAGTTGGGTCTGTACACAAGGAGATATAAGGTATTTTTGCCTCTGCTAATTGCGCTAATTTTGAGGATGTTTTAGCAAGCTGCATTAAGGACAATGCTGCCTCCATCATCCGAGCTCCACCTGACTTAGAAATGATCATGAAAGGAATTTTCTTTTTTAAGGCAAAAGTTGCAGCTCTGGCAATTTTTTCACCAACAACACTACCCATTGATCCACCAATAAATCTGAAATCCATGCAGGCTACAACAATATCCTTACCTTTTGATTTTCCAACCGCTGTTTTTATGGCATCTTTAAGATTAGTTTTCTCCGTTGCTGCCTTTAAACGATCTGTGTATTTTTTTGTATCGACAAATTTTAATGGATCCTTTGAAATGAGGTTTGCGTCTAACTCTTTGAATTTATTATCGTCAAACAAAATTTCAAAATATTCTTTACTTCCAATTCTTACATGATATCCGTCTTCTGGACTCACGTAATAGTTTTTCTCAAGTTCATCAGTATCAATGACTTTTCCAGTGGGAGATTTATACCATAACCCTTTTGGAGTATCTTTTTTAGCTTCTGTTGGGGTTTGAATACCCTTATCTTTACGTTTAAACCAAGCCATTGCCATGAGGTGATTAGTTGTTAATTAGTTTACAAAACTACATAAATTTTATAATGTATTCACATTATTTAAATCTTCAAATGCTTTCTTTAATCTAGTAACAAATGAGAGTTCTGCTTCTCGTAACCACCTTCGCGGGTCGTAATATTTTTTGTTTGGGATGTCATCACCGTCAGGATTTCCTATTTGAGACTGAAGATAAGCGTTATGATCTGTAAAATAATTTCGAATTCCACACATAAAAGCATATTGCATATCCGTATCAATATTCATTTTTACAACACCGTAACCGATAGCTTCTCTAATTTCTTCTACCGTTGATCCAGAACCACCGTGAAATACAAAATCGATGTGATTATGTGCAACATCATAAGTTTTTGAGATATATTCCTGCGAATTTTTTAGGATTTTTGGAGTTAATTTCACATTTCCTGGCTTATAAACACCGTGAACATTTCCAAATGCAGCAGCGATAGTGAACTGATCACTTATTTTACTTAATTCTTCGTAAGCATATGCTACTTCCTCTGGTTGGGTATATAATTTAGAATCGTCAACGTCAGTATTATCAACCCCATCTTCTTCACCTCCTGTAATCCCTAACTCAATCTCTAAGGTCATTCCCATTTTACTCATTCTCTCAAGATAACGTTGACAGATTTCAATGTTTTCCTCGATTGGTTCTTCTGATAAGTCAATCATGTGTGAACTAAATAGAGGTTTTCCTGTTTGAGCATAGTGTTCCTCACTAGCCTCGAGTAAACCATCAATCCAGGGTAGTAACTTTTTTGCACAATGATCGGTATGTAAAATCACTGGAACTCCATAAGCTTTTGCTAATAGGTGAACATGCTTGGCTCCAGCAACAGATCCCGCAATGGATGCCGCTTGATTTTCATTAGACAATCCCTTTCCGGCATTAAACTGTCCTCCACCATTTGAAAATTGAATGATTACGGGAGCGTTGAGGTCTCTCGCAGTTTCTAAAACACCATTTATGCTATTTGAACCGATAACGTTTACTGCCGGTAAAGCAAATCCTTTTTTCTTTGCTAATTTAAAAATCTCTTGTACTTCTTGACCTGTAGCGACTCCTGGTTTGATATTGTGATTCATTATATTTAGATTTTACATATATGAAGAACCAAAAGTAGTAATTTTTTGAGTAATTAGAAGAAATAGAGTCTTGTTAAAACAAGAAAATTATGCGAAATCGATTGCGCCAAATTAAATTTATTAATTAGACTAAAAAGGATAATTTATACCAATGTTATAAACAGCATTTCCAAAATTAAAATCATTAAACCATCGATTTTTATTTTTATAGGAAGGGTCATAAGTTTTAAAGCCAATGTCTCCTCGCAATACAAAAAAACCAAAATCATAGCGCAATCCGAAACCAGAACCAATTGCGATATCTTTCAAAGAACTGAAGTCGTCAAAGGTTGCGCCAGGATCGTTTTCATTATCTGCAACGTTCCAAATGTTACCAATATCAACAAAAAAAGCACCATTTAAAGACCCGAACAAATTATATCGATGTTCAAGACTCAAGGCTATTTTTAAATTTGCCTCATTAAATTCATTATTGCTGTCTGAGCTTCCAGGACCTAGGTCATATGCAATCCATGCGCGATTATCGTTTGCTCCACCAGAAAAGAAACTTCTTGAAAATGGAATGCTATTTGAATTCCCATAGGGGACGGCGATTCCAAAAAATACGCGAGATGCGATGACATTATTTCTCCCCATACTCCAGTGTTTTACATAATCTAATTCAGTTTTGATATATTGTGAAAATGCAACTCCGTTAATTTTATAACGACCATCACTGTCTTTTTCTAAGCCTAAGAGTTTTGAAGTATTGGCTAGTAGATTTCCTGCAAATTCTAATTTTGCTCTGAAAATAGAAAAACTGTTGTCAAATAAACTTTCTCGCTTATCAAGGATATAACTAAAATTTGCTGCAAGTATTAAGTTGTTTTCAGTAAGACGGTTTTTACGTTCCTCTATGTTATTTACAGTTTGATAATCATCTGGATTAGACTCTTGATAGGTGTCATCTTCAATAACTAAGTCAATAAATTCATCAGATTTAGATTTTATTAAATTTTGATTTCCATCAGCACCTGTAAATAAAAATTCATTTGGTGTATCGTAACTTCCAAGAGCTATATTTTCTAGTCTATTGAAACTATTTTGATAGACGTTGAAATAATTAGATGGGTTTAAATTTCTGACATACTGAACATTGAGTAAATCTAACACATGATTCAATGTTGATTTGGGTTTCCATCGGTAATTAATTTTACCATTGAAAGTTCGTTTATCTAGGCCAATATTGGTTTGGCTTGTAAATCCAAAACTAATTCGTGTACTAGGTGACATGTATTTAGGAATGATCTTTTCTGTTTTAAAGGGAAAAAAGAAACGAGGAATAATGAGTTTAATATCTCCTCCAAACTCATTTATGTCAAAAAATGCAGCATTGTTGTTTGATCCATCTTTAGAGGCGCCAACCGCTCCAAGTCCAGAAATTTCCAAAGTTTCAGCCCCTCTAAATATATTCCGTATTCGTAATGAGGTACTAAATGAGAGGCCTACTGTTTGTATATTACTTTGTGAAAGGTCAATGTCAAAACCTAAACCATACTTTTTACGTGGAGATAATTTAATATTTGCTGTTAATGTGGTGTCAACTTCGTTAACTGTGTAATTGATAGATGGGTATTTAAATACTTGTAAATCGTTGAGGTGTCTGTAAGTTCGTTTTCTATCTATATCACTGAAAACACTGTCTTTATTTATGAAAATAGCATCGACAATAGATTTTGGTCTATACTTGATTTTACCATAACTGTATATGTTTTTATTGTTGTATGATATGGAGTCTTTTAGAAGATTACCCTGATTTTTTGAGTTGTCATCTGTTATGATATTGACCTCTTTTATTTTATAAATCTTAAATGGTACTCGGGCTATAGAATCTTCATTTCTGATTTGTCTGTTTTCAATTTGAATTTCTGTATTTACGATATTTCCATTGAGTAAGGTGTCGTTTTCAAACGATATATAGTCTTGAGAAAAATGAAATACACCTGAGTTTCTAAAAGCCTCTGTAAGCCTATCTCGTTCGTTTCCATAATGGATGTCTTTAAATTGTTCTCCTCTTTTTAAAAGAGATTTTTCTTGATTAATTTGATACAATGAATCAATAAGTTTTGAAGCAATTTTAGTTGAGATTGAATCGATGATATAAGGTGAATTTCTTTCAATTTTGTAAATAATTTTCCCTCTTTTTTTCCCAACAGAATCAATTTGAAATTTTACAGTGCGGTTAAACCAGCCATTTTTAAAATAAAAGCGCTCAAGATTTTTTACTGTGCGGTTTGTTTTTGAGGTATCGATGATTATTGGTTGCTCTCCTGTTTTTTTGAGCCAACTATTAAAGTCTAATGATGATTGTTTTAATTTATTTAGTTGTTTTTTGGAGTAGCGTTTTACAAGGCGTTTTTCTTTTTTTGGTTGAGAAGCTAACCAAGCGTCAAAAAGAGAATCCCGATTTGGCCGTGCAAGATTGTAAATGTGCAGGCGCAATGGAAAGCTTAGAAGTTTGTTATTGGGAATTTGATTAATGAGGTTTGTGATTGTCTCAGATTTTTCTTTTTTTCCATCGACTAAAATGGTGTTTTCAATTAACAATTGTTGGTCTTCACCAACTCTCTTAAGGGCATTACACGAGCCTAAAAAGATGGTTAGAATAAATAAAAATAATATGTAACTATGAGATTTTTTCAATCTAGATTAATTTATTCAGTATCTTGATATAGGATTACACAGATTCAAAAATACATTTTTTACTTTTAAACGAATGATTTAAATAAAATAGTGGCAACTTAATCCAAAATTAGATTTTTTTAGTTTATTTATGTAGAATAATTCTGTAATGATCAGCAAAAGTCAAATTAAATTAATAAAAAGCTTAAATCAGAAAAAATTTCGATTCATACATCGCTTATTTTTTGCTGAAGGTGTCAAAACTATCAATGAATTATTACTTTCTAATTTCAAATTAAATCATTTATACTCATCTACGTTAGATTTTAATGTTTCGGATGATTTACTAACGATAATATCTGCCAATGAGCTTCATAAAATAAGTGCTTTAAAAAATCCAAACAAAGCTCTTGCCATATTTGAAATGCCAAAAGAGCAACACCTCGATTTTGAAAGATTAATTGTTGCTTTAGATAATATTCGAGACCCTGGTAATTTAGGAACGATCATACGGTTGTGTGATTGGTTTGGGGTGAAAGATTTAATCTGTAGTAATGAAACGGTTGATTGTTACAATCCAAAAGTTGTTCAGGCAACCATGGGTTCGATAGCTCGGGTAAACATTGTTTACAAAGATTTAAAAAGTATTCTAAAAGATCAAAATTCACTAAGTTTTGGAGGATTTATGGACGGTGAGAATATTTATGAAATGGACTTGCCTAAAAAGGGTATTCTCGTACTTGGAAATGAGGCTAATGGTATTCAGCATGATGTTGAAAGCCTAATAGCAACACGAGTCGCAATTCCTCGTTTTGGAGATGTTCAAGAAACTGAAAGTCTCAATGTAGCAAATGCTGCTTCAATTTTATTAAGCGAATTTAGAAGGCGTTACTAAGAGATTTACTGAAAAGTAAAATTAATGAAAAGCCCTCTGGTTTTCATCGTTTGTATGTTGCTGGTCCAAGGACTATTTAGATTGTCGTTATCTCTAACAAGCTCATCATTTATGGCAAAAACTCCTCGAATTGATGGTGTGAATTTAAACCAAAATAGATATAAATCTATGCCAATTCCTACTTCATAAAAGAACATCCCCCGTTTCGTTCGGAATTGTCCCACAGTGTTATCATCTGGATTTTCCTCGTTGCTAGAGAGGTTTAAAGCTGCAGAGAAACCACCAACAACAAATGGCTTAATATTATTTAATCGATTTGATGAGAATTTTAATAACAAAGGAAAATGTATGTAGGTAGATCGAACCTCTCTAAGTAAATCAGAATCGTTAAAATCTAAGTTTTCAAAGTAGCTTTCGTCATAAGATATGTTTCTGCGAGAGATTATGAGACCTGGTTCTAGTCTCAGATCTAAGTTGTCATTGATCCGCATATTTCCAATTAATCCCACATTAAAACCTACTGTTTTTTCTACTTGAATATCTTTTAAGTCCGAATAGTAGTCAAAATTGAAGTCATAGTTATTAAATCCAAGATAATAACCCCAAGAGTATTTCATCTTGTCAATATTTTCTTGATTTTTTATTTTTTCTTTCGTAAAAAGTTGTGCAAAAGATAACTGCGAAAAAACAAAAAATAATAAAACAAAAAATGACTTTTTCATATTATTTTTTTGTCGCCTTGTAAATGGTCGCTACACCGAATGTTTGTGGCAATGCCTCAGTATTTATAAACCCAATTTTATGTAAAATATTGTTCAAGGCCTGTCCATATGGAAAAACTGATGCTGACTCACATAAATAGGAGTAAGCAACTTTGTCTTTTGAAAATAATTTTCCGATTAACGGTAATATGTATTTTGTGTAAAAAACATAGCCTTGCCTAAACGGTGTTTTTGTTGGTATGGATGTTTCTAAAATTACCAAAGTTCCGTTTGGCTTTAGTACACGAAGTATCTCTTTTAATCCAGATTCTAAGTTTTCAAAATTTCTAATTCCAAAAGCAACAGTGATAGCATCAAAAGAATCATCACCAAAAGGCATTTTTTCAGAGTCACCTAAAACCATATCTATTTTGCTATCTAGTTGTCTTTCATGTATTTTTTGTTTTCCAACTTCCAACATGCCAGGACTAATGTCAAAACCTATAATTTTTTGGGCCGATGTTTTGGCTAGATTAATAGCAAGATCTCCTGTGCCAGTTGCAATATCTAAGATTGAATTAGGCTCATTTTGTCCAATTAAATTAACTACTTTTTTTCGCCAAGACACATCAATACCAAAAGATATAACACGATTTAATCCGTCATATTCCTTTGAAATTGTATCGAACATTTGAGTGACTTGTTCTTTTTTACTTAGAGAGCTATCTTTATATGGAGTTATTTTCTCAGACATTGGTTTAAACAGGCTTCTAGATTAGAATAAGGTGCAAAGAAATGGATTTCAACAACAAATCCCTAAAATTAAATTATATTTGCACATCTTTTTAACATGCTTATTACATGAAAATCATTATTGCAGGTGCGGGTGAAGTAGGGTTTCATTTAGCGAAATTATTGTCCTATGAATCACAAGAAATTACGCTCATTGATTCAAAAAAAGATAGCCTTATTAATGCAGATTCACATTTGGATATAAAAGTGATTAAAGGTGATGCCACCTCTATTTCAATTTTAAATGAATCGCGTGTTCAGAGCACAGCGTTGTTCATTGCTGTGACATCATCTGAAACAACCAATATTACTGCTTGTGTCTTGGCAAAACAACTTGGAGCAAAGCAAACTATAGCAAGAATTTCAAATACGGAATTTATTGATATGAAAGAGGAGGTTGGTTTTACAAGATTTGGTATTGATGAGCTTATTTCACCCGAATCCTTAGCCGCTTCAGAAATTGAATTACTCCTTAATCAATCCGTATTTAATGACACCTATGCTTTTGAAGATGGAGCCTTAACTATGTTAGGATTAAATTTATCTCGGACTGCTAAATTTGTTGGAAAGTCAATTAAAGAGGCTGCTAAATTAATGCCAGAGATTCATTTTATTCCAATTGCAATTCAACGTTTTGGTTCACATTTAACAATCATACCTCGAGGGGATACCATACTGAAAGAGGGAGATCGTGTCGTTTTTATGACCTCCGAGGGAGGGGATGAGGAGCTGTGTAAATTAACAGGAAAAGTCCGAACAGACATCAAAAACGTTATGATTTTGGGAGGGGGTAGAATTGGATACAAGACCACTCAAGGGTTATCTGATAATAAATTTAATATCAAACTTATTGAAAAGGATAAAATTAAGGCATTCGAGCTTGCAGATGACTTACCAAATGCTCTTGTTCTTCATGGTGATGGTAGAAATGTAGAACTTTTAGAGGAAGAAAATATTCAGGATATGGATGCTTTTATCTCAGTAACAGGTAATTCTGAAACGAATATTATGTCTTGTTTGGTGGCCAAATCTAAGGGCGTAAAGAAAACAGTAGCATTGGTTGAAAACATTGATTATTTCGAGTTGTCACATTCCATTGGAATAGATACTATTATAAATAAAAAGCTTTTGGCTGCAAATAGTATTTTTCGTTACATAAGAAAAGGAGAGGTTGTTGCAATGACTCGATTGAACAGTATGAATGCTGAATTACTAGAGTTTATTGTCAAGCCAACTTCTAAAATTTGTAATCAATTAATTAAAAATTTGAATTTCCCAAAATCTGCAATTATTGGTGGAATTATTAGAAATGGTGACGGAATAATTGCTCTAGGAGATTTTAAAATTAGTTCAGGGGATAGGATTGTAGTCTGTTGTTTGCCTCAATCAATTAAAAAAGTAGAACGTTTTTTCTTTTAATAGCACAAATGAAACTGAATTATAAAATTATTTTTCATTTTTTGGGTTTATTGCTCTCGTTTAATGGGAGTTTCATGCTTTTAGCATCTCTCATGAGTTTTTTTTACAAAGATGGAGTAACGTTTCAAATAGCTGTCGCTGGTCTTATAGCATTGACCTTAGGTGTGTTAGTGATGTTAATCACAAGGAGTTCAAGTAAAGAAATGGGTAAACGTGAGGGGTATATCGTTGTTACTTTTGGGTGGCTTGTCATGGCGTTATCAGGAACAATACCTTACCTTTTGACGGGTTCAATACCAAATTTTTCTAACGCCTTTTTTGAGACCATTTCAGGATATACAACAACTGGGTCTACCATTTTGAATGATATTGAGATATTGCCAAAAGGGGTATTGTTTTGGCGTAGTTTAACTCATTGGATTGGTGGTATGGGTATCATTGTTCTGGCAATAGCCATCTTACCCTTACTTGGCATTGGTGGAATGCAATTATTTGCCGCTGAAGCACCAGGCCCTAGTGCTGATAAATTACACCCGCGAATAACAGATACGGCAAAGCGTCTTTGGCTTATTTATTTTGGTTATACTGCTGCTGAAACGATACTTTTGAGTTTGGCTGGGATGTCTTTTTTTGATGCCATAAATCACTCTATGAGTACTTTATCAACGGGAGGTTTTTCAACAAAAAATACCAGTTTAGCATTTTGGAATGAACATCCTATCATTCAGTACATCGTTATGATGTTTATGTTTTTAGCTGGAACAAATTTTGTCTTGAGTTATTTTGCGTTTAAAGGGAAGGTACAGAAGATTTTTCAAGATGAAGAGTTTAACTTGTATTTTAGATTTATCCTGATTTTTACCTTTATCGCTGGAGTGATTATCTATCTCTACACAGACACAAACATCTCTTCGGTAGCTCACCCCATGGTGTGGGGCCTTGCTGAAAGTTCATTTCGTCATGCCTTGTTTCAGGTCTTGGCTATAGTTACTACGACTGGGTTTGTAAGTGCAGATTTCACATTATGGACTCCCTTTTTACTTGTTTTCTTTTTTGGTATTATGTTTTTAGGAGGTTCCTCTGGAAGTACTTCTGGTGGTGTAAAGGTCGTTCGACACCTGTTAATGATAAAAAATGGATTTTTAGAATTTAAGCGAACCTTACATCCAAACGCGATATTACCAGTGCGTTACAATAAAAAAGCCATATCTGAAAAAATTGTGTTCAATGTACTTGCATTTTTTATTTTATACATGCTTTCTTTTATTATTGGTGCTTTAGGATTTTCAATGATAGGACTTGATTTCGAATCGGCTATTGGCGTTGCTGCCTCGAGCTTAGGAAATGTTGGACCAGCACTAGGTGATTTTGGCCCAACTGCTAATTTTTACAGTATGCCAACAATTGGTAAATGGTGGTGTTCTTTTTTAATGCTTATTGGTCGTTTAGAACTCTTTACAGTTCTTATTTTGTTTACGCCTTTCTTTTGGAGGAATCGATAGTTATGTCATTCCTTTTTAGCTAGAAATCCTTTTGGATACTTTTACTGTAAATTTAAGTGCAAGTTTTTATTTTTTTAGTAGTCACATGTAAAATTCATATTATTTTCGATATGGTTTGAATGAAATACTTAATTTTTCATTTTAGTAGTAGTTAGTTAAAAAGAAAGCCACAACAATTAGTCTGTTGTGGCTTTCTTGATTTAAGCTGTTTGTAAACCTTAGCTAACAGCTTTTTTAATACGATTTATAGCTTCAATTATTTGCTCTTGAGAGGCTGCATAAGATATCCTAATACAGTTTGGATTTCCAAAAGCATCTCCTGTTACAGTTGCTACTAGAGCTTCTTCCAATAAATACATAGAAAAATCTGTGGCATTATTAATTGTTGTACCTCGAAGTGTTTTGCCAAAATAACTAGAGATGTCTGGAAACACATAAAAAGCACCGTCTGGAGTGTTTGTATTGAAGCCATCAATACCAGCAAGTAAATTCAAGACTAGATCTCTTCGAATTTTAAACTCGTCAATCATATATTTAACTTTACTCGCAGGTGCTTCCATAGCAGTAATAACAGCTCGTTGAGCAATACAATTTGCGCCACTAGTAATTTGACCTTGCATTTTGTTACAAGCACGAGCTATGTTTTCAGGAGCACCAATAAAACCAATTCTCCACCCGGTCATGGCAAAAGCTTTCGAGACACCATTGACAGTTATTGTTCTGTTGTACATGTCTTCAAACTCAGCCATACTTGTGTGTCCTTTACCAAAATTGATGTGTTCATAAATTTCATCTGATACAACATAAATATTGGGATATTTTTGTAAAACATCTGCAAGTGCTCTTAATTCTTCTTTACTGTATACAGAGCCACTCGGATTGCATGGAGAACTATACCAAATCATTTTAGTCCTTGGCGTTATTGCTGATTCGAGCTGTGCCGCTGTCATTTTAAAATCTGTTTCTATGGAAGTTTTAACTTCCACTGGAATACCTTCATTTAACTTTACAATATCGTTGTAACTTACCCAATAAGGGCATGGTAAAATAACTTCATCTCCAGGGTTTATCATGGTCGCTGCAACATTTGCCAAAGCTTGTTTAGCTCCTGTGGACACTACAATCTGCGGGAGTTCGTAATGTAAACCATTGTCTCGTTTAAATTTGTTGATAATCGCCTCCTTCAATTCTACATAACCATCAACAGGAGTGTAAGAATTATAATCTTGATTGATTGCTTGAATGGCCGCATTTTTAATAAAATCTGGTGTATTAAAGTCAGGTTCCCCGAGACTTAACCCGATTATATCTTTACCATTTGTTCTCAATTCACGCGCTTTTGCTGCCATAGCAAGTGTGGCGGAAGTTGACATATTCAAAACTCTGTCTGAAAGTGAACTCATTGAATTTTCTTGATTTACTTAAAATTGATTAGATTAAACTCGGTTTTTGACCTAGTACATTTAATTGTCTGTAATGTTCTGAAATGGCTTTCCAAATCGAATTATATTCGTTGTAGGGCAAACTAAATTCTTGCGCAGTTTCTTTTACAATCTGGGCAATCTTTTTGTAGTGTATGTGACTGATATGCGAGAATAAATGATGTTCAACTTGTCTATTTAAACCTCCTGTGTAAAATTCAACTAACCAACTTTTTGGTGAAAAATTTGAAGTTGTGAATAATTGATGAATGGCCCATGTGTTTTTCATATTACCTTGTGCATCGGGTAGTGGCATTTCTGTATTGGGCATGACGTGTGCTAATTGAAATATCACACTCAGAATAATTCCTGCTGTGTAATGCATGATAATGAAACCTATTAAAACTTGCCACCAAGTGTAGCCGAGAGACAACGGTAAAACAACCCAAACAGTATAGTAGAGAATTTTACCAATGATTAGTTTTGTCCATTGCGTAGCTGGATTAGGAAATTTCCCATAAGATAGTTTTCTCTTAAGGTATTGATATGTCTGCTTAAAATCAGTAGTAATTGCCCAATTCACTGTCAATAAACCATACAACAGGAAAGCATAATATTTCTGATACTGGTGAATTTTGTGCCATTTGGCATGCTTAGAAAATCGTATAATTCTTCCTGCATCAATGTCTTCATCATGACCTTGTATGTTGGTGTAAGTGTGATGTAAGACATTGTGTTGTACTTTCCAATTATAATCATTACCGGCTAAAATATGAATACTACTTCCCATGATAGTATTGACCCACTTTTTACTCGAGAATGAACCATGGTTTGCGTCGTGCATAACATTCATACCAACTCCAGCCATTCCTACACCAATAATCATCATACAAGTAATTTGCAGATAGGTTGGTAGGTCGTATATAAGGAGTATTGCAAGAGGGCCAAACAGTAGAGAAAACATGATAAGAGCTTTGAAATAAAGTTTCCAATTACCTGTTTTCTTTAAATTATTTTCTTTAAAATATTGATTCACACGCTTGTTCAGTGTTCTAAAAAATTTTGCTGAATCTTTTCGGGAAAAAGTAAGTGTTTGCTTTGTCATTTTCTTGGCGATTGATAACATTTCTAAATAAAAACGAATGTTCATAACAAAGATAAATAATTATCTAGTTGTTATTCTTATCATTCAGATTTTTTATTCAACGAAAATATTAATTTTGTAAAAAAAACAGATGGAATTACTTCTTAAATATTTTTCAAACTTAACCAGTAAACAAGTAACACAGTTCAGTATGTTATTTGATTTATATGTTGAGTGGAATGCTAAAATTAATGTTGTATCAAGAAAGGATATTAACGATTTGTATTTACGCCATGTACTACATTCATTAGGAATAGCAAAGGTCGTCATGTTTAAAGATGGGACAACAATTTTGGATGTTGGAACAGGTGGAGGGTTTCCCGGAATTCCTTTAGCGATACTTTTTCCTAAGTGCTCGTTTTACTTAGTAGATAGTGTTAATAAAAAAATAAAGGTTGTTGATGCTGTGGTAGCGAGTTTAGAATTAACAAACATAAAAACGTCACATAAACGAGCCGAAGATATCAATAAAAAGTTCGATTTTGTCGTGAGTAGAGCGGTTACAGCAATGCCTGATTTTGTGGGTTGGGTAAAAGATAAAGTAAACGAAAAAAGTAAACACCAACTTAGAAATGGAATTTTATATCTAAAGGGAGGCGATTTAACGAATGAGCTAAAAAGTTTTAAGAATGTAAGGATTACTGACCTGTCTGATTTTTTTGATGAGGAATTTTTTGACACTAAAAAAGTGGTAAGCATTGCATTCCCTGTTCAAACTTATAAATTATGAACCAAATAAATTTTTTATTCAATAATGAGTTTAGTTTGATAGGAATTGGTTCCTGAAGTTATCCTTAACACGTATAAACCTGACCCGAGAGTTAAAGGTAAAAGTGTTCTCATCTCAAGAGATGTTTTTAAATCTAACAGTGTTTTACCTGTGACATCTGTAATCCTTAGTGTCACATTGGGAGTAAATTGTTTCGCAAGAATAACAAGATCTTTTTGAATTGGATTTTGTTCTATTTTAAAAAGGTTATGGACCTTTGATTCATTTAAGGTTAATGTTTCTTGTATAATTTCAGAAAGAGTAAAGTCAACATTTGATTGTGTTAATGTAACATGTGGTTCATTGTTGTCTGGCATGTACCAATTATCAAAAGGCGTTAGGTTGTTGACACTTTTTGTTTCTATATTAGAAGGGGTGTGAAACCAATCAATTTCATTATCCGTGACCTCAAGAGCCATACTGCTAATTGTTGGTATAAAATTAAAGTAATCTGTTTGTAAGGCCCCTAAAAAACTATCAATTAATGGATCAGATTCAATGTCGCCATTTAAATCTGCAATATTAAAAAGCCCTCCTGAAGCAGCGTCTACCCCGTCTGAATAGGGAAAAGATTCTGAATTCTCTGTTAAGGTTAAATCACAAAAACATATCCAAACGGTATCGATGTAAACAAAACTAGACTCGTTTGAATTTGAATTGTAAGGAGTAAAGCGTGTTTTGAATGTAGCATCCGTGATTCCTGCCTCAATTTGAATGGTAGTATTTAATACTTCTCTGTTAGGTAGGATATCGTAACCGTTCACATCCGGATATCTTCTATTTATACCACTTCCATTTATAACAGAGATGTTTCTTGTAAGCTCTGGGTAGCCTGAGGTTGATAACGAATTCATTTGTGCATAAAATAAATCATGATAAGGGTGTGCGGTAGGTGTAATTATTGAAGTGTCAAGATGGGGTTCAAACTGATCGACAAGCATTTGACGTGCAGCAGGAGATTTCAGCATGCCATCTATTAACGGTTGCAACGCAATAACACTTTGATCACCTCCTAAGCCACCGAGATCCAAATTGTAAGCAAGATTGTTAAATAAATATTGAAAACCTATGGGGACATTTGCCCCAAGATGAGGTGCGTCAAAAGAAATCCAAAGTCTTGTGTCATGATTTAAATTTTGAGATTCCATGTAACTTAAAGCGTAACGAGATATTAAGCCTCCCATGCTTGGGCCGATGATAACATTTTGCTCACTCCCTACTTTGATGTTATTAATAATTTGAATTAATTCAACCAAGAGCATTGCGTTACGTTCAATAAAATCTGCTCCACCATCAATTTCAATCATGTCTGATTCTCGTAGGTATACGGGAAAGTTTAAAATAACAACATCAAACCCTTGTGCTCTTAATACATCGGCAAGATTGGATGTTTCACCAAAATCATCAAAATTTAAAAGATCATACAGGCCAAGAATATCACGTGAGTCTCCTGGATCAAATCCGTCAATTAAAAAAATAGGCTTGTCAAGCACACCATCCGTACTTAAGAAAATATCATACTCTGCTTTACCAACATCATTATTAACACCGTATGGAGATAAATTAGGTACCACAGTATAGGTGTTGTTTGAGGCGGGCAATTCTTGTATTACTCTGTTATATAAATTCTTTAAATCAGATGATGAGTAAAAGATTTTAATTTTGGAGAAACTTGTCTTTATTTGCCCATTAGAAAAAGTTAATTTTGTCGTTATTTTTTTAAGTCCTTGAGCACTATATTCAATTGGAATAATGGTATTGGTTCTAACATTTACGAAACCATTGCCATCATTAAAGTTTATTTTGATTGAGGTAATCTCATCTTGGGAAATATTAATCACATCGTGTTCTTTCAGTATAAATTCTGTTTGAAGTCCCTTGTGTTTTGTTTTTAAGGGAGTAACTATCGACAGTGTTTTTTTATCAAAAATTGATGTGTCATTATTTGATTTCACAACGTATCCTGCATCATTCACGTTAATATCACCATTGGTGAATGCATCAGGTTTTATTACTTCATAATCGCTGTGTAGTACACCAAGTTTGACAACATTGGAAGGTTCTTTTTCAATGAGTTCTTTAAAACGCTGAAAATCTAGTAAACGCATTTTTAAATCATGGCTAGAAATCGCTTTGTAGGCTTGTAAAAACGAATAGTAATTATTGATATTATTCTGGTACACTCCGATATCTATGACTGGAAAGTTTAAAAATAATACCGATGTTTGCATATCAGATTTATCCAAAAAATCGAATTGTTCTTGTGAGGAAACAACCAAAGACATCAATGTAAATATAAGTGCGCAGAAACTTCTCATGAAGATATATTACAACCTAAAAGTACAACAAATTATTTTTCTAAAAAAGGATATCTGTAGTCTATCGGTGTGACAAATGTTTCTTTTATCATTCTTGGTGAAACCCATCTCAACAAGTTTTGAGCACTCCCTGCTTTATCATTAGTTCCAGAGGCTCTCGCACCCCCAAAAGGTTGCTGTCCAACGACAGCGCCAGTAGGCTTATCATTTATGTAGAAGTTGCCAGCACAGTTTTCTAATGCTTTTGTTGCCTGGTTAATAGCATACCTATCCGTTGCTAAAATGGCACCTGTTAGCGCATATTCACTGGTTTCGTCAACGAGTTTAAGTGTTGCTTCAAAATCATTGTCATCATAAATAAATATTGTTATTACCGGACCAAAAAGCTCGGTACACATGGTTGTATATTTAGCATCTTTTACTACAATGACAGTTGGTTCAACAAAATAACCTTTACTTTTATCATAACCCCCCCCGGCAATAACTTCAGCGTTAGCATCAGCTTTCGCTTGGTCGATAAATGTTGCGAGCTTATCAAATGATCCCTCATGGATTACAGCTGTCATGAAATTACTCAGGTTTTCAGGAGATCCAATTTTTAATGATTTGATGTCTTCTAGAAGGTATTTTTTCACATCCTTCCATAGGTTTGAAGAAATGTAAGCTCGAGATGCAGCACTACATTTCTGACCTTGAAACTCAAAAGCTCCTCTCGTAATCGCTGTTGCAACTTGTTTAGAGTTTGCGGTTTTATGAGCGAGGATAAAATCTTTACCGCCAGTTTCACCTACAATTCGAGGATATGTTTTATACTTATGAATGTTATTGCCAATTTGTTTCCATAGTTCTTTAAATATAAAGGTTGAACCCGTAAAGTGTAGTCCAGAAAAATCTGTACTAGCCAAAACAGTATTTGTTATCATTACAGGATCACCGAAAACGACATTGATAACACCCGCAGGTACCCCAGCTTCTCTGAAGACATCCATTATTATTTTAGCTGAGTACACTTGACTGTCACTCGGTTTCCATACAACAACATTTCCCATTAAAGCCATACAAGCAGGAAGATTACCAGCAATAGCAGTAAAATTAAATGGTGTCACTGCATATGTAAAACCTTCCAGAGGCCTGTATTCAATGCGATTCCATGCATCACTCGTACTATCTGGTTGTTCGCAATAGATGTCTGTCATAAATTGCACATTGAAACGCAGGAAATCAATCAATTCACATGCTGCGTCAATTTCAGCTTGGTGAACTGTTTTTGATTGGGCAATCATAGTTGCTGCATTAATTTTTGCTCTGTATGGCCCTGCGATTAATTCGGCAGCTTTTAAAAAAATACCGGCACGTTGTTCCCATGGCATCTTTGACCATTCTTTTCTTGCTTCCAAAGCTGTTGATATCGCTTCTTCAATATGTGATATCTCAGCTAGGTGATACTGACCAACGATGTGTTGATGATCATGAGGAGGTGAAATTTTTCTTGTGCTTTCAGTTGTAACATCTTTCCCATTGATGTACATTGGGATGTCTGTGGAACTATTAAACATGGTGTTATATGCTGTTAAAACAGCTTTTCGTTCTGGAGACCCTGGAGCATAGCTTTTAACAGGTTCATTTACCGCTACTGGAACTTGAAAAAATCCTTTTCCCATAATATCGTATTATTAAAATTAAAGTGGTTGCAAAGTTACGACTTTTTCAAAATATTAAACTCAAGAATTGTTATGAAATTCAAAATGAAAAGCGTTGTAATAACTTTTTGAGATTTACAAGATACTTTGGAAAGAATTACCTGTATATTTTTGAAAAAAAATTAATTAAGCGCGAAGTGTGCACTTAGTTTGAAGTTGGGAATGGATACTTTAAAATTTTCACCTGTTGTGAAATTTACCATATTGTAATGACCGTCCATTGCACCAAAAGGTGAGGTTAAAAGGCACCCGGAGGTATAGCTGTGAGCGTCCCCGGGGTTTAAAATAGGCTTTTTACCAATGACACCCTCTCCTTCAACGAGCTCCATGTTGTTTAAAGCATCAAAAACTTGCCAATATCTAGACTCAAGCTGAACAGAATCATTGCTTTGGTTTTCGATAGTAACTGTGTAAGCGAATGCAAAATGAACTTCATAATTTTTATAGAAAGTTCCTTCGTACTTAGTTTCTACGCAAATTTTAATTCCCTTAGTTATTTGTTGAACCACGTTGAATTGGAAGGTATTAGTATTTACAACAAAGTTAAAGAAAACAACTTTAAATTAACGACCTCGTTGGTTAATTGGTAATTAAAATCGATGAAGCTTCACCAACGCCGACAATTTTATCATAAATACCTCCTAAACTCCTATAATAAACCAAAACTTTGTAATTGTTCTCTGTTTGATCAAAGTTACCGCTGATGGCGCCTTCGTCAATTGCGCTATCGTTATCAACAAGCACATATTTATAATTGTAAAATCCTTGTTTTAAAAGTAATGATTTTTCATAAAAGCCGGAAAATTTATTAAAAATCATGAGCGTACTATCACTGATTTGATAATTATTAAAATTGCCATAAATATGAATATTTTGGTTGTCAAAAATTTCAGGATGTTGTAGAGAAAAATGAATGACTGTATAGTCTGCTTCAATCGAAATATTATCAGTGTTTAACGCCGTAATTTGAAAATTACCGTTGATATCAGGATTATAAGTGTACGGCCTATCGGCTCGCACGATATCAGTGTACAGATAGTTGTGATATACATCTTTTAAATCAAAATATTGTACGCCAATATTAGCTCCTCTGACATTTTTATTTTCAAAAAATAAATATTCATTGCCGGCCCAAAAGCTTGACTCAGTATCATACTTGTAAATGAGTTGATTTCCCAAAGTATATTGTGGTTTTAAACCAGTTATTGCAGTGCTGAGATTGTTGTTTTGAACAATCATGACATGAACTGTTTGTTTGGGATTTATAAAGTTCAAATTTCGTGATGCAATTGTAATATCTACCGATTGCTTTTGATGAATGTATTTCACATTTCTTGAGCGCCTCAGTGCAACACCAACTGAGGTAAGATCCTCATAAACCATGAATTTTCGACTAAACATGAGTTCACCAAAGTCATCAAATATTTTAATCATGTAGTTGCCTGATACTAGAATTCGAGTTTGTTTATTTGGGATTTTTAAATTGTAGTGAGAGTAGAGTTGGTATGTGTTAAAAGAATTTTCATAGTTAACAATTCTTTGATCGTCAAATCCTTCGAGATATCTTGATTTCACAAGACTCGAGGGGGTCCAATCATAATTATAATGGTCAATAACATAATAGAAATCTGCTTCATCACCGTTTAAAACATCGAATTCAAGACTTAAACTTTCACCTAATTTTAAGATCGGTAATTCACTTTGAGCAGAGTTGCTTTTGAAAGTGATGGTTTTAATAAATTGCGGAGGATTTATTTCTGATACAACTTGACCAAAAGAAAATTGTACCAACAACAGTATGGGTGCTATGAGATAATTTAATTTCATGGTTTGATTACATTTAAAACAAAGATAATTAAATTACGGATTGTGCCTAGATTAGGGGGAATCATTAAGATTTGTTTTGTGTAAGGTTTTTTCAACTTTTGTGCCTGACTTTACCGTTTAATTAAATTGTTTTTATAAGAGTCATTTTGGTCAAAAATATCCAAATTTATTGTGAAAACTGCGTAATAAATTTGTATTTTTGCACGGATTTTTGATAACTAATTTCAAAATATAAATTATGTCAAACGACATTAAAATAAAAAAAGGTCTTAATATAAACTTAAAAGGCGAAGCTGAAAAGACTGTTGAACAAGCTATATTCAGTAATTTTTGCGTCATAAGGCCTGAAGATTTTCATAGTGTTACACCAAAATTGGTTGCAAAAGAAGGAGCCATTGTTAAAGCAGGGGAGGCTGTTTTCTATGATAAAACAAATGAATTAATAAAATATGTATCGCCAGTGTCTGGTAAAATTGTTGAGATAGAGCGTGGGCCAAAAAGGCGCATTGATGCTATTAAAATTCAAGCAGATAAAAAGCAGACCTTCTTAACTCATTCAAAAATTGATGTTGACACTGCTTCACCTGAGGTGATTAAAAATACTTTGCTTTCGTCGGGATGTTGGCCTTTTATTTTACAACGGCCATATGATGTGGTAGCAAATCCGGAAAAGTCACCTAAATCTATTTTTATATCAGGGTATGCATCAGCTCCATTGGCCGCTGATTTAGATTTCACTTTGCAGGGTAAAGAGCTCGAATTACAAGCTGCCATAACTGCTTTAACCAAATTAACTGATGGAAAAGTACATGTGTCAATTGGTAAAAATACAAGTTCGCCACTAGACAGTCTCACCGGTGTGATTACACATAAAGTCTCCGGGCCACATCCATCAGGAAATGTTGGTACTTTGATAAATAAAATTGACCCCGTAAATAAAGGAGAAGTGGTATGGACAGTTGCCGCTCAAGATTTAGTCATCATAGGAGAATTGTTGTTGTCTGGTAAATTTAATGCCGAGCGTATAGTTGCTTTAGCTGGGTCTTCTGTCAAAAAGCCTAGGTATTTCAAAACAAAAATTGGTAGTGAATTAGCAACCATTATTTATGATAATGGTGTTGAAAAAAATGGGAATGATAGAATAATTTCCGGTAATGTTTTATCTGGAAAACACGTATCTCCAAGTGGGAATTTGGATTATTACAGTAACGTTATTTCCGTAATCCCAGAGGGAGATGACTACGAATTTTTTGGATGGAATAAGCCTATATTCAATAAAGTGTCTACCTCAAGAGCGCTGACATTTTCTTGGTTAAATCCAAAAAAGAAGTACGATTTAAATACCAATACAAATGGAGAGCATAGGGCCTTTGTAGTCACTGGGTCATATGAAGAGGTTTTTCCTTTAGATATTTATCCAATGCAAATTTTAAAGGCTTGTCTTTACAAGGATTTAGATGAGATGGAGGCTTTGGGAATGTACGAAGTTGCTCCTGAAGATTTTGCTTTAACCGAATTTGTATGTGTTTCAAAACAACCGCATCAAAAAATAATTAGAGAAGGATTAGACTTAATGCTTAAAGAAATTGGATAATGAGTTTAAAAAGTAATTTACACAATCTTAAAGAAAAGTATAAGGGGACAAAAATGGCCCCTGCATTCAATGCTATTCATACTTTCTTGTATCTGCCAAATGATACAACTCACGGAGGAACTCACATAAAGGCAGCTGATGATTTAAAACGAACAATGAATATTGTCATCATGGCGCTAGTTCCTTGTTTAATTTTTGGAATATTTAATGCAGGTTACCAGCACTTCGCAGCGATTGATGCAGCGAAAGGGATGGTAACGGAAGCATCCCTTTTTGGTAATTTTTTAACTTGGGATAACTTTGTAGTAGGATCTTGGACGGTCTTACCACTGGTGATTGTTTCATACGGTGTGGGCTTATTAGTGGAATTTATTTTTGCGATTATAAAAGGTCACGAAGTTGAGGAGGGCTATTTAGTTACAGGTATGTTGGTGCCGCTCATAGTACCTGTAGACATTCCATTATGGATGTTATCAGTCGCTGTAGTTTTTGGTGTTGTTATAGGTAAAGAAGTTTTTGGAGGTACCGGAATGAATATCTTAAATCCGGCACTTACTATTCGAGCATTTTTGTTTTTTGCTTATCCAACATGGATGTCAGGTGATAAAGTATGGGTGCATGAAGCTGTTGCCAGAACAGGAACTCCAGACGCTATTTCAGGTGAAACGCTTTTAGGGGCTTATGCTCAAAATTCAACACTACCAAACATAGACCTTATGGATATGTTTTTTGGTTACATTCCGGGTTCAGTTGGTGAAACATCAAAGTTGCTTATTATTTTTGGAGCTTTATTTCTCATTTTCACTAAAGTAGGTAGTTGGAGAATTATATTGAGCACTTTGATTGGTGCCCTTTCAATGGGTCTCATATTCAATGGTGTTGTCGACGCTGGATGGATAGGAGAATCAAGTAAATTTTACGGTTTGATGAGTATCGATTTTTGGCAACATTTATTTATTGGAAGTATTTTATTTGGGGCTGTTTATATGGCAACAGATCCAGTGACTGCCTCACAAACGAACAAAGGAAAATGGATTTATGGTTTTTTAATTGGTTTCATTTCTATCATGATAAGAGTTTTCAATCCAGCATATCCTGAAGGCGTGTTTTTAGCGATTCTTTTAATGAATGTTTTTGCACCAACTATTGATCACTATGTCGTGCAAGGAAATGTAAAACAAAGACAAAAACGAATTAAAGTAAAAACAGCTTAATAATGGAAAAAAGAACAGATAAAAACATATACACAATTGCTTTTGCCATAGGCATGGTGGTGGTGGTAGGCTCTTTATTAGCGTTTGTTGCATCGTCACTTAAACCAAAAATCACTGAAAACAAAAGGATTGAAAAGCAACAAAATATTCTTTACGCAATGGGAATTCATGAAAACACAGAAAGTAGTGTTGCTTTTGTTGCAGATGATAAAGTTGGAGAAGAGTTTTCAAAATATATTACAAGCCAGTTTGTAGTCAATGGTTCTTCAGTCTCTGAGGATACCGAAGCCTATTTGATAGATGTTAAAAAAGAGCAGGCTAAAATTAAAAATGGTGGTCAGCGACGACTGCCCTTATTTGTTGGCGAAAAAGACAGTGAGACCTTTTATATTGTTCCAATTAGAGGAAAAGGTTTATGGGATGCGGTCTGGGCTTACATTGCCATGGATCAAGATATGGTGATTTTAGGAGCTTATTTTGACCATAAGGGAGAAACAGCTGGATTGGGGGCCAACATTAAAGAGCGTTTTTTCATGGATGATTTTATCGGAGAGCATTTGTTAGATAGTTCAGGAAATTTTGTGGGTGTTGATATTTCTAAAAGTAACAACGATCCTTTAAATTCCGACAAGATAGATAATCAAGTGGATGCAATAGCAGGTGCCACAATAACAGGAGACGGCGTAGCAGCAATGATTAGAAATGATTTGAAATTGTATGTGCCCTATTTTAAAAATTTAAAAAATTAGTGTCATGGCAAAAGACAGTAAATTAATATTAGATCCCTTAGCTGATAACAATCCAATTACTATTCAAGTTTTAGGTATTTGTTCTGCTTTAGCGATAACGGCCCAGCTGAAAGCTTCGATAGTGATGACTATTTCGGTTCTATTTGTCATGGGTATTGGTAACGTTGTTATGTCCTTAATAAGGAACATCATTCCATCTAAAATCAGAATTATTGTACAATTAACGGTAGTCGCTGCATTAGTAATTATAGTGGATCAAGTGTTAAAAGCATTTTCTTACCAATTGAGTAAGGAGTTAGGTGCTTTTATAGGATTAATTATTACAAATTGTATCATTATGGGACGTTTCGAGGCATTTGCTTTGGGTAATGGTCCTTGGAGATCATTTCTTGATGGCATAGGTAATGCTCTCGGTTATGGTGTCATTTTAATTATCGTTGGATTTTTTAGAGAGCTGTTAGGTTCAGGAACTCTGCTGGGATATCAAATATTAGGAGATCCAATTGCAAAAACCGGTCTTTACAGTCTTGGTTATGAAAACAACGGATTTATGTTATTAGCACCGATGGCATTAATTGTGGTAGGAATCATTATCTGGGTGCAACGTGCCAATAACCCTGCTCTAATTGAAGAGAACTAGAAATAAAAACAATGGAACACATAGAATTATTTTTTAAGTCAATTTTTATAGATAATATGGTTTTTGCTACATTCCTTGGAATGTGCTCTTATCTTGCAGTCTCAAAAAAAGTATCTACAGCGGTTGGTTTAGGGGCAGCCGTAATTTTCGTACTAGCCATTACAGTACCTTTAAACTGGTTGTTAGATCAGTACATATTACAGGAAGGAGCATTAGCATGGTTAGGTTCTGAATATGCTGATTACGATTTAAGCTTCTTATCGTTTATTATGTTTATTGCAACCATTGCAACAATGGTTCAATTAGTTGAAATTGTAGTGGAGAAATTTTCTCCATCATTATACAATTCGTTAGGTATTTTTTTACCGCTAATTGCAGTTAATTGTGCGATTTTAGGGGGTTCACTGTTTATGCAATCCCGTCAAATTGAAACAATAGGTCTTGCCTTTAATTATGGGGTGTCATCTGGTATAGGCTGGTTTTTAGCCATATTGGCAATTGCAGCAATTAGAGAAAAAATTAGATATTCGAATGTGCCGGCTCCGCTACGGGGATTAGGAATCACCTTTATCATCACAGGCTTAATGGCTATTGGTTTCATGAGCTTTGGTGGAATGTTAACAGGCGGTAGTGACGCATCTGAAAAAGAAGATGACACATTACAAGTACATGTTATTGAAGACCTGGAAAGAAAAGAAGCGAAACAACAATTAGCTAAAAACACAACAAAAGTAATTAAGTAGTATGATATTAGCAGCGAATACAATCGGAACTATAGTAGCGACAGTAGGTGCTTTTTTACTAGTAACTTTGTTATTAGTATCACTTTTATTGTTTGTCAAACAAAAATTATCTCCTTCCGGTCCCGTTAAAATAAAAATTAATGGTGAAAGAGAAATTGAGGTGTCTTCAGGGGGAACCTTATTATCAACGTTAGGGGCTGAGAAAATATTTTTGCCATCTGCATGTGGTGGTGGAGGAACTTGTATACAATGTGAGTGTCATGTTTTAGAGGGTGGAGGAGAAGCACTACCAACAGAAACACCTCACTTTTCAAGAAAAGAGTTGGCCCATGGTGCGCGTTTATCATGCCAAGTCAAGGTGAAACAAGATATGGAAATTACTATTCCTGAAGAGGTTTTTGGAATAAAAAAATGGGAAGCTGTTGTCGTACGTAATTACAATGTCGCCTCTTTTATAAAAGAATTTGTAGTAGAGATTCCTGAGGATATGGGTTACAAAGCAGGGGGATACATTCAAATAGAAATCCCTGAATGTGAAATTAAATACTCTGATATTGATATTACTGCCCATCCCGAAGAGCACGAGACTGCCGATAAATTTAAAGCAGAATGGGATAAATTTGGACTATGGCCACTAGTTATGAAAAATGGTGAGTCAGTTGAAAGAGCCTATTCTATGGCTTCTTACCCAGCAGAGGGACGTGAAATCATGCTCAACGTCCGTATTGCCACGCCTCCTTGGGATCGCTCTAAGAATCAATGGATGAATGTTAATCCAGGTATTGCATCTTCCTATATATTTGCTCAAAAACCAGGCGATAAAGTAACCATCTCAGGGCCTTATGGAGAATTTTTCATAAATGAATCTGAAAGTGAGATGTTGTATGTTGGTGGTGGAGCAGGAATGGCTCCTATGCGTTCTCATTTATACGAGTTATTTAGAACTATTAAGACAGGTCGTACGGTAACTTATTGGTACGGAGGGCGATCAAAACGTGAATTATTTTACATTGAGCATTTTAGAAAGTTAGAAAAAGATTTTCCAAATTTTAAATTTTATATGGCTCTATCCGAACCGATGGAAGAAGATAATTGGAAAGTTAAAAAAGATATTAATGATGAAGCTGGAGATGGTTTTGTTGGATTTATTCACAATTGTGTTATTGATAATTATTTGAATAACCATGAGGCACCTGAAGATATCGAATTGTATTTTTGTGGACCGCCTTTAATGAATCAAGCTGTTCAGAAAATGGGAGAAGATTATGGAATTCCAGATGAACACATTAGATTTGATGACTTTGGTGGTTAAACTATAAAAATTAAATAGAAAAAGTCCAATACATTAATTAGTATTGGACTTTTTAACTTGTAATGATGAGAGTTGAATAGTTTAATTAAAGTTTCTTATTAAATGATAAATGAATGTTATAATCTCTCGGTAATTATCTTTACTTATTTTTTCGTCAATGCCATGAAATCGTGTCATACTTTCAGGACTAATTCTTATTGGGTAGAAGCGGTACACGTCATCTGAAATCTCGTAAAAATATCGAGCGTCAGTTCCACCACCGACAAGTCCAGGAACGACAATACTTGTTGGGAACACATTACGAATTGTTTGTTCTAGCGTCTTAAAATTTTTTGAGTCGATACTTGACACAGGAGAAGGATTTGTCAAAAACCCTACCGGCTCTACTTTGATTTTTTCCGAGATTACTTGTCGAATATGATTTTTTACAGACGCAATACTTTCTCCTGGAAGTATTCTAAAATTAATAGTAGCTTCGGCAGTAGTTGGAATAACATTGTTTTTTATACCTCCATTAATGATTGTCGGTGCCGTTGTGGTATGTGCATTTAAAGCTTTTAAAATAGGACTTTTAAAAAGAAAGGGGTTAGCAAAGGCGATTTTTTGAAAAAATGGAAGTTCTGCACCCATGTATTCAAGTTGATAATTAATTGGGTTTACCAATTTATATGGTCTTTGATTATTTTCTAAATCTACAACGGCTTGCGCCAACATACCGATGGTATTCTCTCTAGGAGGTTGTGAACTATGTCCTCCTGTAGTTTCTACAGTCAGTTTAAATGAGGCAAAACCTTTTTCAGCCAAATTAACCATAGCGACAGGATGATCAATCCCTGATATTAAGTTTTCGGCAAGAAACCCACCTTCATCAAGTGTCATGGCAGCATGAATTCCCTTTTCTTTCAAATACGATGCAATAGCAGCAGCTCCATTTTCACCTCCAATTTCTTCATCATGACCAAACGCAAGGTAGATAGTTCGTTTTGGCATGAATGACTCTTCTAGTAGTTTTTCAACAGCTTCCAAGACCCCAATGAGGCTTCCTTTGTCATCCAATGTCCCTCTACCCAAAATGTAATCATTTGTTATTTTACCTTCAAAAGGATGTGCTTCCCAATCATTTATCGTGGGCTCATCTACCGGAACCACATCTTGATGAGACATCAATATGAGTGGCTTTGAAGAGGAATCAGATCCTTTCCATGTATACAATAAACTATAATCATTAATTTTATGGAGAGAGAGTTTTTTATGAACCATGGGAAATGCGTCCTTTATAAAAGTATGCAAGCCAGAAAATGCTGTTGAGTCAGGAATAGCATCCTCATTAAACGAAATCGTGGGGTATTGTATAGACTTTGAAAGGTGCTCAAAAATATCATTGGGTAAATAGATAGATTCTACTGGACTCGATGTGACTTGTTGTGATGTTAATGTCATGGTATTTATGACTAATATTGCGATGATTAAAGCAATTATAGTTCCTAAAAATAGTAAACCTTTTTTCATGAGTTTTTAAACTTTTTTTTGAGTTAATGTTTTGTTTTTAAAGAGATGATGTGATTAAAAAGAAAGTATTTTTTATAATGTTAAGGTAACATAATTTTTAATTTCTAAACCTTCCTCTGAATAAAGTACTAATAGCAAACATTCGAGATCTATTTTTAAAGATGATATATTAGGTAAAATAAGAATAAGTAATTTTTTAATAAAATCAATTTTTCGCTCTTTGACTGAGTTGTATATCTAAAAATAGTATCTCTTTATTTTATGTTAAACTATTTTAATTAAGCTATTTCTCAGCTTATTTTTGTTTTATGAATAAAGCATTAACTCATCAAGAACTGCACAATTTAGCAATGAATCACGTTGGTAAAGATTTAGAGAAAAGAGGTTTTGAATTTGTTGCGATAAATAGCAAGTTAAAAAAGCACCCCCAATTTGTATGTATTGATAAGAATAATCAATATTTCTTTGTGATTGTCCGAGCTGTAATCCTTCCCAAAAATCCAAACAATTATGATGTTGTGTGGATGGAAACCTTTAAAAATCATGCAAGGCAGAAAGAGGCAAAAGTGTTGTACGCGGGCGTTGGTCTTGGAAATCCAGATGGAAATGATTTACCAATTTACTTGAATGAGGAATATCTTATTGAATATAACGGTATTCAGGTTATAGAAACTAATTTTAATTAAAATGAAGATAAAGCTCTTATTGTTGTGTGTTATTACGAGTCTTTTAAATTGCAGGCAAAGTGAATTAACCAACATTAAACTATCTGGTTTAGTTTTTGGCACATCTTACGCAATTATTTATCATGGTGATAGAACTTATGAAAAGGAATTTGATAGCTTGTTCTATGTAATTAATAGATCCATGTCTACTTATATCAGAAACTCAGATATATCGAAATGGAATAGAAATGAGCCTGTAACATTGGATCAGCATTTTTTAGAAGTATTTGAAGTTTCTAAAACAATTTATGAAAATACTGATGGTATGTTTGATCCAACCATTGGTGCAGTTGTAAATGCTTGGGATTTTGGGCCCGAGGGTGAAATTGTAAAGTTAGATAGTTTAAAAATTGATAGCTTAATGATGTCCGTTGGGCTTGATAAGTTAGACCGAGTCGGCACGAATATCGAAAAGAGTTATGCTGATACTTATTTAGATTTTAATGCGATTGCAAAGGGCTATGCAGTCGATGTTATTGCTAACTTTTTAGACTCAAATCAGATTCAGGATTACCTAATTGAGATAGGGGGAGAACTCCAATCTAGAGGAATAAATCAAAAAAGTTTAAAACCATGGGCTGTTGGAATAGATTGGCCAAATTTTGACGGTTCACAGTCGGTCTTAAAAGCGATTAATCTCATGGATGAGGCAATGGCTACTTCTGGTACTTACCGTAAATTTAAAATTGATGAAAATGGTAATCGATATGCACATATCATTGATGCCTCAACAGGCTATCCTAGTAAAACGAAAATTTTAAGTGTTTCTGTCATAGCAGAAAACTGCATGGTAGCAGATGCCTATGCCACAGCATTTCAAGCGATGGGTATTGATCGAGTTAAAGATTTTTTAATTTCCCGACCAGGAATAAAGGTATTTTTTATTTTTGAAAATCAAAAAAAGCAATTGGAAACGTTGAGTTTAAATGGGTTTCCTGAGTAGTTTTATTTGTAGACGAAAGGGATTAATTCTCCTTTTGTTAAGCAATAACGTATCAAATCTTTTTCGGAGAATGAAGAGGTGTAATTAATTGCTTTTACTTTAAAGCCTCCTGATCTAAGCTTGTCAAAATAGTCTTGTCCATAAATTCTAACATGGTCATATTGTCCAAATATCTTAGCGCGGTCTCTTTTATTGGTTATTGAATTATCTTCAAAAGTTTTCTTTCTAGTTAAGTCTTGTGGAACCTGAAGTATTCCGTATCCACCGGGTTTTAGTATTCGATATAACTCCCTTATTGCTTTGGTGTCATCTGATATGTGTTCTAAAACATGATTGCAAAGAACGACATCAAAATTGTCATCTTTGAACGGTAAATTACAGATGTCGGCCTTTACGTCTGCTATTGGTGATAATAAATCGGTTGTTGTGTAGCTTAAGTTTGGTAATGACTTAAAAATCTTTAAAAAGCATTGTTCAGGTGCAACATGTAAAACTGTTTTTTTTTCCTTAAAAAAATCAGTTTCATTTTTTAAAAACAACCAAAGTAGACGATGTCGTTCTAAACTCAGAGTAGAAGGAGAGAGTGCATTCATTCTCTGCTTACCATATCCGTAGGGTAAAAAGTAGTTGAAGCTTTTATTATCAATAGGATCTGTAAACTGAGATCCTTTTAACAGTAATGCTAAAAGTGGACGAATTAGATAGCTTAACCTAATCAGTATTGGGCGCGGAACTATATTAAGTAATAATTTGAAGAGCTTTTTCAATGTTATTAAAGTACCAATGCTTTTTGTCTAAATTCGTCTTCTTCACTGCTTTCGATTCCCAGGGCTTCATAGATGTAAGCGAAGGTTGATAAAATTTCAGGTATACCATCAACAATCGCAACATCGTGCTCGAAATGAGCACTTGGTTTATTGTCTAGTGTTGTAATAGTCCATCCGTCTCGATGCTGTTTGATTCGGTGAGTTCCCATATTGATCATGGGTTCGATGGCGACGACTAATCCATTGATAAACTTTTTACCTCTTCCTCGTCTACCGTAATTTGGCATTTCCGGATCTTCATGCATTTTTCTGCCAATTCCATGACCAACTAACTCCCTGACTACACCATAACCATGGGATTCACAAAACTGCTGTATGGCATAACCTACGTCACCAACACGATTACCAACTTTCAACTCACTTATTCCAACATAAAGAGATTCTTTGGTGATTTCAAGCAGTTTTTTAGTATCAGGATGCACTTCTCCCACTTCAAATGTATAGGCATGATCACCATAAAAGCCATTTTTTAGGGCGCCACAATCAATGGATATAATATCTCCCTCTTTTAACGGATCGTTTGTAGGAAATCCATGAACAACTTGTTCATTAGGACTCATACAGAGTGTATTTGGAAAATCGTAAAGACCAAGAAATCCTGGTATCGCATTTTGCGATCGAATAAAATCTTCAGCTAATTTATCTAATTGCATTGTAGTCACTCCTGGTTTAACCTCTTTTGCTAACATTCCAAGAGTCTTAGAAACGATCAAAGCACTCTCGCGCATTAATTCAATTTCTTCAGCGTTTTTTACAATTATCATCTGTTCTTAAATATTGGTAAATATACTTAAAATTACCATCTAAATTAATCTTATTAAATATGACATTTGATAGTAATTTAGAAAAAGTTAAACAATAATTTTGTCATATAAATTTTGAATATATGTATTTAGCAACTAGTGCAGAAGAAGCAGTGAAAATTATAAAATCAAATGACCGAGTTTATATACAAGCTGCGGCTGCAGCTCCTCAATTATTAATCAATGCCATGAGTGATAAACATGAGGAATTGCGCAATGTCGAAGTGTGTCATCTACATTTAGAGGGAGAGACGCCCTACGCAAATCCCGAATTGAGAAACAGTTTCCATGTAAACTCTTTTTTTATTGGTCACAATGTGAGACACACATTAACAGCAGGGAATGGATCGTATACTCCAGTTTTTCTAAGTGAACTTCCTTTGCTTTTTAAACGAAACATTGTTGCTCTTGATGTTGCGATGATACACGTCTCGGTACCAGATAAACATGGATACTGTTCGTTGGGAGTTTCAATCGAGGCAACATTAGCTGCAATTGCAAATGCCAAAGTTGTCATTGCTCAAGTAAACAAGCAAATGCCTAGAACTCACGGTGATGGCCTGATACATATTTCAGAAATTAATAGTTTTGTAGAATGTGACATACCACTACCTACCTTGAATTTTGATGCGCCCTCTGAAATTGAAAATAAAATTGCAAATTTTATTGCGAATTTGATTGAAGATAGAAGCACTTTACAAATGGGTATTGGAAATATACCTAATGCTGTGTTGTCTAAACTTATTCATCACAAAGATCTTGGTCTACATACTGAGATGTTTTCTGACGGCGTTATTGATTTAATACTGAATGATGTGATTACAGGTAACTATAAATCCATAAATCCAGGCAGAACACTTGCTACTTTTTTGATGGGATCAAAACGATTGTATGATTACGTTGATGATAACCCTTTTATCGAAATGCGAGCATCAGATTATGTTAATGACGTCTCTGTGATTAAGCAGAATAGGCATATGATTGCTATAAATTCTGCTATTGAAGTTGATGTTACGGGACAGGTATGTGCTGATTCAATTGGAGCGAAAATGTATTCGGGAGTAGGAGGTCAAATGGACTTTATAAGAGCCGCATCACTTAGTGAAGGAGGCAAAGCGATTATCGCACTTCCATCAATAACTAAGAAAGGAGTGAGCCGTATCGTTCCAACGTTAAATCCAGGTGCCGGCGTTGTGACAACACGATCACATGTACATTTTGTAGTTACTGAGTATGGGGTCGCGAATTTATACGGTAAAACAATTAAAGAGCGTGTTAAGGCATTAACTGATATTGCTCATCCAAATCATAGAGAATATATTGATAAAACCTATTTTGAGTTAATCCATTAGTTATTTTTGAAAAAGGCCAAAGAATCCTTTTTTTCTCGTATTTTTCATGTTTGGTTCTTCATTTGTCAACATCTGATAAACCTCACCCCAGCCTAAAATACCTCCAATATTTCTGTCATCAATAAACAGGTCAGCATTGATTTTTCTGCTTTTTGTATAATCAAACTTTTCTTCAGGAAAACTATTGTTTACAGCATAGAATTCAATGCCATTTTTTTTGCAAAATTCGACAGCTTCTTGCAGCTTAACGCCGTTACGATAAGTCCATAATATCAAGCGGTGTCCATCTTGCTGAAGTTTCTGCAGCGTTTCAAATGCAAATAACCGAGGTTTACCAATTTTTGGATAGGCATCTTCAACGATGGTTCCGTCAAAGTCAATGGCTAATGTGAGTCTATTGTAAATATCCATGTTACTAAAAAATTTATTATATAAGTGAGTCTTGGGTCATTACTTTTGGTTTTTTGAGGCCCATTAATTTTAAGATGGTTGGAGCTAAATCACCCAACACACCGTCTTTTATATGATGTAAATCTTTATCAACTAAAATAATTGGAACAGGATTTGTTGTGTGCGCTGTATGGGGAGAACCGTCAGGGTTTATCATGGTTTCGCAATTTCCGTGATCGGCAATCAAAAGTGTTGTGTAATCATTTTTTAAAGCTGATTCGATTGTTTCTTTGACGCAGATATCAACGGCCTCACAAGCTTTAATTGCTGCATTCATTACACCGGTATGACCAACCATATCACCGTTTGCAAAATTGAGACAAACAAAATCAACATCTCCTTTATTCAATTCAGTAATTAAGGCATCTTTTAATTGGAAGGCACTCATTTCCGGCTGAAGATCATAAGTAGCTACTTTTGGAGAGTTTTTTAAAATTCTCTGTTCACCAATAAATGGTTTTTCACGGCCTCCTGAGAAGAAAAAAGTAACATGTGGGTATTTCTCTGTTTCTGCAATTCTAATTTGTGTTTTATTGTGTTGTTCTAAAACTTCTCCTAAAGTATCTTTAAGATTGTCTTTTTTGAAAATCACATCAATACCTTGAAAGGTTTCATCATAATTGGTAAAAGTGACAAAATGTAATTTTAATTTGTGTAAATTATATTCGTGAAAATTTTGTTGCGTTAGCGCTTGTGTTAATTGCCTTCCTCTATCTGTTCTGAAATTAAAAAAGATAACGATATCATCTTCTTGGATTTTTGAGATAGGAGTTCCATGTTTATTTGTTTTTATAATTGGTTTTATAAATTCATCTGTTATGCCATTGTCATAGCTATTTTGAATGGATGCCTCTAACTGTTGTGTAAGCTGTCCATTGCCATTGACAAGAGCGTCATAAGCAATCTTTATGCGTTCCCATCGGTTATCTCTATCCATAGCAAAATATCGTCCTGTTACTGAAGCCAGTGTTCCTGTTCGAGTATCTAAATATTTTTCAAGTTGTAAAATAAAGTTTAATCCTGATTTGGGATCAACGTCACGTCCATCCGTAAACCCGTGAATAAATAGATTGTCGATACCGAACTCATTTGCAGCATCAATGAGTCCAAACAAGTGATTTATATGCGAATGTACCCCACCATCACTTACAAGTCCCAACAAGTGAACATTTTTGTTGTTTATTTTCGCATATTTAAATGCATTCGATATTGCTTTTTGAGATAATAATGTTTTATTTTGAACGGCAAGATTAATTTTTACAAGATCTTGATATACGATTCTACCTGCACCTAAATTCATATGACCAACTTCGCTGTTTCCCATCTGCCCTTTTGGTAAACCCACATTAAGACCATCTGTTCTCAAACTTGCATGCGAATATTTTTTGTATAAAGAATCTATGTAGGGTGTATGTGCATTTTCAACTGCAGAGACCTTAGGGTCTGGAGAAGTTCCCCAACCATCTAAAATCATCAAAATTACTTTTTTATTCATGTAATAAAATTATGTGTAAATATAAAAACAAAAAATCGCATCTAGGAATGAATTATTTAGTAATACTTCTGTTACAGAGCCCTTCTGTCATAGATTTTTATTATTCATTAATTTACAAGTTTCAAGATTGACTATTTGCCATGCATATTTAAATATTAGATTCCTGTTCACAACTTATAAATTACAGGTAACTCAATTTCTTTTAAAATTTTGCTTCGAGGTTTTCAATGTTCTTGTCTCGAATTGCACTGTATGGATTATTGATATTTAAAAATGTGCTAAAGAACTAAATTTTCTCCTTAAAACCTTTAATTACTGACTTTCAAAATATGATTAGTCTTTAATTCGTAAGGAGTTTTGTCTGGCCTGAAAATACGAGCCGAATGAGGTCCTTTTAACATAATAATATCACCATTAACTCGCAAGAAACTACCTTCACGTAGACCAATAACCGTTTGATTGTTAAAATGATGAAACTCTTTAATTCGAGTTTCTCTACTCTCTCCCATATGTTTGTTTTTGGGATCAATATCTAAATAATGAGGATTAATATTAAATGGAATTAATCCCAGTGTGTCAAAACTCGTTGGGTAAACTATCGGCATGTCATTGGTAGTTTGCATAGAGATACCACAGATATTACTTCCTGCACTTGTGCCTAAATAAGGAACGCCAGTACTAATAGCTGTTTTAATTGGTTCAATGAGATTATTCGTTTGCAGTTCGTTGACTAATACAAAAGTGTTTCCTCCACCCACAAAAATGGCATGGCAATTTTTGATAGCATCCTTTGGATGTTTGAATTCATGAATTCCCTTGACAGATTTCCCTATACGTTTGAATGCAACACCTACTTTCTCAGTGTATAGGTCATGTGAAATTCCGTCAGGACGCGCATAGGGAATAAATAAGATGTCATTGACATCTTTGTAAAGCTCCTCTAAATCTTCAAGCAAATACTCAAGATAATCACCTCCGAAGAGAGTTGAGGTGCTTGCTACAATAATATTTTTCAATTGAATTATTTTTAAATAATTAACTTTGGTTTGATCACGTCATAAATATAAACGTAAATGAGTGTGTTTTGATAAAAATATATATGAATTTAAATAAAAAATTAAAATCACTTTATCTCATTAAAATCATTAATGGATATAAAACTCTTTGGGTGTTGTTTTTATTTACTCAAATAACTCAAATATATTCTCAAGAGTTAGAGAGAGTAAATATCGCTGGGACGATAATTGTAAATTCACTTGACTTAGAAGGTGTTACAGTTTATAATGCTATTTCCAATACAGGAACTGTGACAGACAAAAAAGGACAATTTGTGATTGGTGCAGCGTTAAATGATAAGCTCATTATATCAGCCTTACAATTTCAAAATTTTGAGATTACCATTAATCAAGATATCATGGATTCACAAACTTTAATAGCGGTATTGGTTGAGGAAGTCAATAAACTTCCGGAGGTTGTCATATTACCATATGGTCTTACTGGCAATGTATCAACAGATATAGCAAGAATTAAAACCGTGAATCCAAATTTAGATGTATTATATTTTGGTTTGGACAATCTTGATAAGTTTAATTTTACAGATGATTATTTGTCTGGGGTTAGAAATGTAGCGATTCCAGATAACCGGATGTACTTTACAGCGGATGCTTTGAAGATAATAGACCTTTTGTCACAGTCATTTCTAAACCCAGTCAATAAAAATAAAGCCAGCGAATGGGCGTCAGACCGAGACATTTTAGAAAAATATTCTATGAAATATTTAGTAGAGAAGCTCAGTATTTCAGAAAAAAATATCATTGAATTTATATACTTTGTTGAAGATTATGGACTCAAAATATCCTTACTAAAAGATGAGCAAGAATTACAATTTATAAACTTTTTGGTTAAAAGAAGAGAAGAATTTCAGGCAAATAAGAATGATAAAAATTAAATGTTTGATATTTATTTTTGTTGGTTTTTGTACGTCAACATGTATTTCGCAATCAGTTCTTATCCAAGGTCAGGTGTTTGGGAGTACCGATGTTGAAGGAATTCATGTCATCAATAAAACAAGTAATAAATTTTCAACGACTAATACAGCAGGTTTTTTTGATGTTCAAGCAAAAATCAATGATACAATTGTATTTTCTTCAGTTCAATACAAATTGATGTCCATAATTGTGACTCCTAAAATTTTCAGGGAACAGGCAATAAATGTTTTTTTAGAAGAACAGGTAAATAATCTTCCTGAAATTACAGTGGGAAAGATTCTTTCAGGTGACTTGGAATATGATTTGAAAAATAATGAAATGAAAAAACCAATTGATTTTTATGATGTTGGAATTCCAGGATATACAGGTAAGCCTAAGACGCAAAGTGAACGGCGATTACATGAGGCTGATGCCGGTAAATTAATTCCATACATTGGATTTGGATTTGTTTTAAACGTTCACAAATTACTTAATACCATTTCTGGACGAACTAAAATGTTAAAGCGACGCGTAAAGCAGGAAGCCAATATTGCTTTATTAAATACCGTCAAACGAAGTGTTTCAATAGAATTTTTTAGAGATTATCCCTTGAGTAAAAATTTAAGAGAAGAATTTTTTTATTTCTGTTCTGAAGATGAAAATTTTGAAATTAAATGTAAAGACAAAAGTAATATTGAAATCTATAATTACTTAATAATTAAGTATAATCAATACATGAATATAAAAAAGAAATTTTAGATTAATTTTATGATTAGAGACAATAAATTATTTACAAAAATGATTAATTTAGTCACGAAATTAAGTTTTACTCATGAAATTTTCAAAACTTTTGTTAGTGCCTTTTCTAATGCTGACGTGTGCTTTTACCTATCCACACAAATATTATGTTAGTATTACACAAGTTGAGTATGTGCAGGAGAAAGAATCTGTTCAAATTATTATACAGATGTTCACTGAAGATTTAGAAAAACTAATTCATGAAAGATATGATAAAGAGGTTGTTCTGAATACTCAGACAATCGAAAAGAAGATTGATAATTATATTGATTTGTATCTGTCAAAAAAAGTTCAGTTTAAAATAAATAATCAACCAACTGAGTTTAAATTTGTTGGAAAAGAATATGAGGACGATTTAATCTTTTGCTATCTTGAAATTTTAAATGTCCCTAACATATCTCAGTTTGAAGCTTCAAATTATGTTCTATTTGAGATGTTTGAGCAACAGCAAAATATTATAAAAACTAATATTAATAACCAAAACGATAGTTTTGTTTTAACGCCACAAAATAATTTAGCGACAATTACATTTAAATGATAATTGTTTTCAAAACAGCATTAAATTAACTGTAAGTAACTATGAAAAGCTTAAAATTTTATTTCCTACCTATTTTGTTTTCATCCGCTATGGTAATAGCACAAAAGACCAATGACCCAGAACGATATTCTGGTCACAAAAATGAAAATAAGTTCAAAGAACTTTACGATGAATTTGCGACACCAAATATGTTTAGAACTGGTTCAGGTGCTCCTGGACCCGCATATTACCAGCAGCAAGCTGATTACAAAATGAGTTTGGAATTAGATGATGCCAACAGTCGCTTGTCAGGATATGAGACCATAACCTACACTAATAACTCACCAGATGAATTAAAGTTTTTGTGGGTTCAATTAGACCAAAACATGAGGGCCCCCAATTCAAAGTCTCCTTTAATAGAAAAGGGTGGTGTGACATTAAAACCATCAGCTTTTGCTAAAACATATATGAAAAATGTATTTAAGCGTGGTTTTAATATCGAAAAAGTATTAGATGTCAATGGTAAAGGTCTTGAGTATATGATTAATGGTACAATGATGCGGATTGAACTTCCAAATACGATGAAAACTGGGGATCAATTTTCTTTTGATATACAATGGTGGTACAACATAAATAATCATGTTGAAGAAGGGGGACGTTCTGGGTATGAATATTTTGCCGATACCGATAATAAGATTTATGTCATGGCACAATTTTATCCAAGGATGGCTGTTTATAACGATGTTGAAGGATGGCAGAATGCACAATTTTTTGGTCGTGATGAATTTGCACTACCGTTTGGGGATTTTGAGGTTGATATAACTGTTCCTGCAGATCATATTTTGGATGGAACAGGTGAGCTTGTAAATAGGAAAGAGGTATTTACAAAAAAGATGATGGAGCAATACAAAAAAGCACAATCGTCGTATAATGAACCTGTTGTAATTGTCTCTCAACAAGAGGCTTTAGAGGCTGAAAAATCAAAATCCAATAAAACTAAAACTTGGAAATTACACGCAAAAAATGTTCGAGATTTTGGATGGGCTTCATCTCGAAAATTTATTTGGGACATGATGGCGGTAAATATTGGTGATAAGGATGTTATGGCCGTATCCATGTATCCTAGTGAAGCTAACCCGTTATGGGGTGATTGGTCTACAAAAACGGTTGCTAGTACCTTAATTTCATACTCGAGAATGACATTTGATTATCCATATCACAAGGCGATTTCAGTGAGTGCACCAATGGGTATGGAATATCCTATGATATGCTATAATTTTGGTCGACCTGATAAAAACGGTGTTATTTCACGTCGAGTAAGATATGGTATGATGGGTGTTATTATACACGAAGTCGGGCACAATTTTTTTCCAATGATTATTAATAGTGATGAACGTCAATGGACATGGATGGATGAGGGATTGAATACTTTCGTACAATATGTAGCTCAAGGTGATTTTGGAGAAAAGTATCCTGATGCTCTTGCAGATGGGGATACTTCCTTTCCATCTAGACGTGGCCCAGCATCAAAAATAATTCCTTATATGGCTGGCAATCAAGATTTTATAGCTCCAATTATGACAAAAGGGCTTAATACTTATCAATTTGGAAATAATGCCTACGGTAAACCAGCCACGGCCCTTAATATTTTGCGAGAAACGATTATGGGGAGGGAGCTATTTGATTATTCATTTAAAACATATGCAAATCGTTGGAAATTTAAACATCCCACGCCAGAGGATTTTTTTAGGACTATGGAAGATGCTTCAGCCATGGATTTAGATTGGTTTTGGCGTGGATGGTTTTATACAACAGATGTTACTGATATAGGGCTTAAGGATGTCAAAAAAATGTATGTAACGTCAACTCCCGGGCGAGAAGCGAAAATTAGAGCTATGAGACGAGGTCAGAATGTTAATGATATGTCATTGGTGTTTCTGGTTGAAGAAGGTAATGAGGATTTAGATGCACAAATAAAAAATGGCACTACACTCGACAATGCGCCAACACTCAAGGAATATTTAATAGATAATTTTTCTCCTGAAGAGCGTGAGAACATTGAGACCCCAAAATATTTTTACAACATTACATTTGATAAGCCAGGAGGGTTGGTTATGCCAATTATTGTTCAGTATGCCTATGCTGACGGAACAAAAGAAAAGGTAACTTACCCTGCGCAAATATGGAGATTTAATGATAGTGAAGTCAGTAAAATTGTTGCCACGAATAAAGAAATTATTTCTATTACAATTGATCCTGATTTAGAGACAGCTGATATTGATACGTCTAATAATTCATGGCCCAAGGAAATTAGTCAAAGTAAATTTGAAAGATTTAAGAATAAAAATTAATTGAGCGTATTTATAATTTTAAAAAAAGCTTTTTTTAATAATTTTATTAAAAGTGCAGTATATTTGTATGGTGAATTATCAAGTTAATTTTTTATTCATCAGTGGTGCAGAAATTGCAGTGATTCTTTTCATTGTCGTAATGGTGTTTGGAGCAGATAAAATACCTGAAATGGCAAGAGGTTTAGGAAAGGGTATGAGAACCTTAAAAAATGCTACAAATGATATTAAACAAGAGATTTCTAACAATGCAACTAAGCATGGGATTGATACAGATGTCACGAGTAGTATTAATGAAGAAATCACAAAAGTGAAAGACGGTTTGGAAGATTTTACGGGATCAGTTAAAAGAAAATTTTAAATCACTTTTTTCTGCTTATTGTTAACCCATCTCGAATCGGTAACATGATAGTTTCAATTCTTTTGTCTGTATTTACCAAATGATTATAGGCATTAATTGAAATAGTAGTGTGATCTTCTTTTTTAATGTTTTTCTCTAAAACTTTTCCACTCCATAGAACATTGTCAGAAATTAAAACTCCTCCTGAGTTTAACTTCTCAATTATCATGTGAAAGTATTTGGAGTAATTGATTTTATCGGCATCTATGAATACCAAATCAAAGTTTTGCTCCAATGTCGGAATGATTTCTAAGGCATTACCCAAATGTTGGTAAATACATTTGCCATAGTTAGATTTGTCAAAATATTTACGCTGAAAATCAACTAATTCTTCGTTTATATCAATTGTGTGTAGCTCTCCACAGTCTTGCAAGCCTTCGGCAAGACATAAAGCTGAATATCCCGTATATGTTCCTATTTCTAGAATGGTTTTAGGGTTTATTAATTTAGAAATCATACTGAGTAACCTACCTTGATAGTGACCACTTACCATACGTGGTTGTAATATTTTTTGGTAAGTTTCTTTGTGCAGTTGAGTTAATAATATCGGCTCTTTTTGACTGTTCTTGATGACATATTCATCAAGTGCATCGGGTAAAAAATTCATCAACTTAAAATTCTATTAATAAACGTTTGTTTTGATATTTCATTGTTGCCACAAAGCCATTGAATAACATTGTCTTCCCATATCGCATCGCGTTGATTTTCTGTGATGATTTTTCTTTCAATCGCTAAGTCTAAGATTTTACCAGGATAAGACGATTGTTTCTCGCTTTCCATTTCTCCTAATGGATATGGGTCATCTAGACCCATCAACACCTGTTTATATCCTTGATTTTTTATGAGTAACTCCAAACCACCTGTGTCATGGACAAGTGTGTCAAAGAAGATGTTTTCATGTCCAACAGCTTTTCTTGGGTGACTTTTTCCTTCAAATAAATCTGGGCGACCATCAAACCCTTGAATTCTTCTACCTAGATTAATTTGTGCTAATTGACCTCCATGGGCAAAACATGTTCGCATATTTGGAAATTTATCTTGAAATCCATTCAAAGTTAAGAAGTGATATGCATCAGCGCACTGTGCTAACATCCATATTAGGTGAAAGCGCCAAGAGTTGTTTTCAAGTTTGATGAATTTTTCTCCGTCATATGGGTGTATTTCTATCGCAAGATGGTATTTATTAGCGAGCTCAAAAATGGGTTCGTTTGCCTCGTCAAATATACATCTCCAAGTCCCAATTGTGTCCATGTAATGCGTGGGCAAACATAGTAATTGCATACCTAAATCTTCAACGCAACGCTCAATTTCCCAACAAGCTCCTTTTACAAAGCCAGGGTGAACGACAAATCCAGAAGTGAATTTACTTGGGTTTTCTTTTTGAATTTTTGCATTAAAATCATTTTGAAATCTCAGTGCTTGTTTCATCTCTTCAACACGTAAACCATTGCCGTATAATTGTGACAAATTTAATATGACAGCGTGATCAATCTTAAAACGATCCATCCATGCTAACTTCTCATCTAAAAAGAAACTTGAATCGGTAATTGGGCGATTCCAATCCTTTTGTAACATGAATTTACGATCTTTATCAACCCAAAATATACCTTTATCTTTCATGAATTGAGGAATTTCTTCGGGATAAGGAAGAAGATGAGAGTGGCCGTTAATACGAAGTTTACGTTTCATTAATTTTAGTATTCTTATGATTGAGGGGGTTGCATTACCATATCACAATTTGAACAGGATCTTTTTTGTTCATCACCGTAATAGTTGTCAAAAATAATAGGTAGATCAGTTTCAATATCGTCTAATTTGAAGTTTTCCTTGTAGAGTTGCGTGGTACACTTTTCACAATACCAAACAAGAGCATCTTGCATATCTTTTTCTCTTGGATACTCTATAACTAAACCAACAGTATTAGCACTTCGCTGCGGTGAATGAGGAACTTTGGGAGGAAGTAAAAAAATCTCACCTTCTTTGATATGAATATCTTTTGGAAGGCCATTGTCAATAACTTTTAGTATAATGTCTCCTTCCACTTGGTAAAAAAACTCAGGTGTTTCGTTGTAATGATAATCTTTTCGACTGTTTGGGCCACCTACAACCATGACAATAAAATCACCATTTTTCCATACCACTTTATTGCCTACAGGGGGTTTTAATAGATGTCTGTGTTCATCAATCCATGCCTTAAAATTAATGGGTTCAAATAGTGTAGTCATGATATTTTGTTTAAGATTATTATTAATATAAAGTTACAAAGATTTTGTTCGTCCACCATCAACGGGTAAATTAATGCCATTTATATAAGACGCACGGGGACTTGCTAAAAACGTTATCGCATGAGCTAATTCCTCCGGTTGTGCAAACCGTTTGGCTGGTACTGCATTTTTCATCGCATTCGATGCAGCATCTACCGTGATTCCTGTCTTTGCAGACTTGTTTTTAATAATTTCAGATAGTCGTTCTGTTCCAGTAGCTCCGGGAAGGACGTTATTTACCGTTACACCAAATTGACCAAGCTCGTTAGCTAATGTTTTACTCCAATTAGCGACAGCACCACGAATGGTATTACTTACACCCAAACCATCTAAAGGTTGTTTTACAGAGGTTGAAATAACATTTACGATACGTCCATAACCTTCTTCTTTCATAAAAGGAACCACAATTTGTGTTAAGATATGATTACATTTTAAATGTTGCGTAAACGCACTATCAAACTCATCGACAGCGGCTGAAAAAACTGGGCCACCTTTTGGACCACCAGTATTATTCACCAAAATATGAAAGCCATGATTATTAAAAATAAACTCTGAAACTTTACTTTTCAAGTCGGAAGGATTGGAGAAATCTGCTACAATATAGTCGTGTGTTTTATGTTGAGGTAGCTCGGTCAATACCTGTTTTAATTTGTCTTCATTTCTTGCAATAAGTGTAACTTGTACTCCCTCTGCTGCTAAAGCCAATGCTGTCGCTTTTCCAATACCCGCTGTGCTGCCGCAAACGAGTGCATATTTATTGTTTAAGTTTAAGTCCATTTTCAAGTATCAGCTAGTCTGATGTTTATATTGGTTATTGATTTATTTTTTTGATATCTCCGAGAGATATTTGAAACCAGATTTCTTTATCATTTTGATAGTAAATAAAACAAAATTATCAATTGCGTCAAATCCACTGCGGTAGTCTTTACCTCGAAACATGATCGAACGCTCTATTTCTTGCCACTCTTTCAAGATTTAATTTTCTTTATGGATACAATTGCAGAGACATAATTATGTGTCGACTACTAATAATATCATAATTTAATATTTTATACACACATTTTTAGGTTCTGTAAAAAATCTTAGCGCTTCAAAACCACCTTCTCTACCAATACCAGATGTTTTAATACCACCAAAAGGGGTGCGTAAATCCCGCATCATCCAAGTATTTACCCAAACAATACCAACTTGTAATTGGCTAGTCATTTTTATTGCACGTTTTAAGTTATTAGTCCAAAGAGTGGCAGATAGACCGTAGTCTGATTTATTCGCCATAGTTAATACTTCATTTTCCTTAGTAAAAGGCATAATCGTGACAACTGGACCAAATATTTCTTCTTTATTTACACGGCACTCATCCGTGGGTACTTCTATCACTGTCGGTTCTAAATAATAACCATTTTCGTAATTTTTCAATACTACCTGATTTCCACCACACAAAATAGTGCCATTCTCTTCTTTTGCGATATCAATATACTGCATTACTTTTTCTAAATGTGGTTTTGAGACTAAAGCACCAACTTTTGTGTCTGATTCTGAAGGATGGCCAACTTTCAATTCTTTGACACGTTCCACAAAATCAGTTTTAAATTGCTCATAAATAGTGTCTTCAATAAAAATTCGACTGCCGCATAAGCAAATTTGACCCTGATTAGCAAACGAAGAGCGTACCGTAGTTGTAAGCATGTCATCATAATCGCAATCGTCAAAAATGATGTTTGGATTCTTACCTCCAAGTTCTAGAGATAACTTTTTAAACATTGGTGCAGTGATTTTGGCAATATGGGCTCCTGTTGCTGTTCCGCCTGTGAAACTAATTGCTTTTATGTCTGGATGCTCTATAATGGCTTGACCGGCAGACTCACCAGTGCCGTGAACGATATTAAGGACTCCTTTGGGAAGTCCAGCGTCATTTATTATTTCTCCTAAACAGTAAGCAGTCATTGGAGTAATTTCACTTGGTTTTGCAACCACGCAATTACCTGCAGCGATAGCAGGAGCAATTTTCCATGTAAAAAGATAAAGAGGGAGATTCCATGGCGAGATACACCCGACAACACCTATCGGTTGACGCAATGTATAGTTGATGGTATTATCTCCAACATTCTCATGGCTTTCACTTGCAAATTGTGTAATTGCATTTCCAAAAAACCTAAAGTTACTTGATGCTCTTGGGATGTCTACAGATTTTGCTAGCCAAAGGGGTTTGCCGTTGTCTTTGCTTTCTGCTTTTGCAAGACGATCAAGATTAGCGTCAATTCCCTCAGCTATTTTAATCATGATGCGGCTCCGTTCCTCGAGTGAAGTTTTTGACCATTTTTGAAAAGCAGATTTAGCAGCCTTATGGGCTTTTTGAACATCTTTTTTGTTTGAGTTTGGAATTTTGCCATATACTTTGCCATCTGAAGGATTGTAATTATTAATCCATTCATTATTACTTGGATTATGAAAGTCACCGTTGATGTAATTTTTTACAATGTCCATGTTATCCTGTTGTCTTAAATTTAGTTTGTAAGATAGCAATACACATTTTAATACCTTCACGAATATTGCCTATTCGAATGTTTTCGTTTGGACTATGTTGATTATTATCCATGTTTACCATTGGCACAATAATCGCTGTAATATTTAATGTTTTTACTGCCGAAATAATGGGTACAGTGCCTCCCATAGTTCTTATGGAAATGGGTGGCTCATCAAAGGCACTAGTTAAGCTTTGTCGGAGCGCTGTACCTACTGTCGAGTTTAAATTTGTTCTAAACGCATTAACACCATTTGATCTTGTAAATTTTACGATTTTAGAATATTTTAAACGCTCTTCATCTGATGGTTCCCGATCTAAAACCAAATAACCTAAATCTTCAATATGTAATTTCACTTTATCCAATTGTGTTTTACCATCAGTTTCAACCACTAATCGTACATCAATATTTGCTTTAGCAAACTCCGGAATCACTGTTTTAGGTTTGTCACCTTTCCATGAGGTTTCTATTTGCCGAATATTTAAAGAGGGGTATTGTAATGCTTCTTGATAATTTTTGCCAACAGTTTCAGACCTTGAGATACCAAGTCTAGTATTGAGCGCTTTTGGGTTATCTGGGACATTATTGAGTATCACTTGCTCTTCTGCTGAAAGGTTTATACCCGAATAAAAATCTTTGATTAAAACTTTTCCGTTTTCGTCCTTCATACTACTGATAATTGAAGATAGTGAAAAGACAGGATTTGGCACATAGTTACCGAAATGACCACTATGCTGAGGTAATTTTGCACCGTAGGTTGTAATTGTACATGTTGCGATCCCACGACAACCAAAAGTTAACGTTGGTTTGTTAGATTCATGAGCAGGTCCATCCATTATGATCATAGCATCTGCAGCATAGCGACTTTGATATTGATTAAGAGTTGATAAAAACGCATCAGAACCATATTCTTCTTGAGGATCAAAAACTATTTTGATGTTGAATAAAGGCTCAATAGATTTTGAGTTTAAAATTTTTAAAGCGTTTAACAACATAATAATTGGTGCTTTATCATCTGCAGCAGCTCTGGCAAATATGCGCCATTCGTCATCTATGTTGTGATTAATTGTATCCCAATTAATTGGTTTCCAATTATCTTGATCGTCCTTGTTTTTTAATACTGGTTTAAAAGGATCATTTTGATTCCAATTGGCAGCATCAACTGGTTGACCATCCAAATGAAAATAAAATAATACGGTTTTCAATTTAGGATGGTATTCCTTCTCTAGAAACAGAATTGGAAGTGTAGATGATTTTAAGGAACTGGATTTAAAATTGAGTATTTTAAATTGATCAGATACCCAATTCATATTTTGGAGCATCAGTTCTTGGTTTTCTGGGAGATTTGGAATACTCACAAATTCCTTGTGTTGCCAGATGATATCTTTTAAATTATTTTGAATAATTGCATCCCAATTGTCTTGTCCCTGAGATAAAACACACAGCATCAGTAAAAATAGGGTATATCTAGATTTTGCAGTACCAAATAGTGTGTTCATTTATTTAAAATTTAATCGTTTATAATGGCTTAAAAGCCATTACTTTAATTTCCACTACCAAATCTGGGTGTGGTAATTGATGCACCGCCACTGTAGTTCGTGCAGGCCCTGTATCTTTGTTGAAAAACTCTGCATAGGCTATATTATATCCAGCAAAATCATTCATATTTACTAAAAAAGTCGTGACATCTACCACATCTTTTATAGAGGATCCAACTTTTTGTAGATTTGCATCAATATTTTTTAAAACCTCACGAGTTTGAGCTTCTATATTTAAACGTTTTGTTCCCATCTCGTCTATAATATCAACACCAGCAATTGTATTATCTGGACGTCGCGAACTTGTGCCGGATACAAATATAAAATCACCTACACGTTTTGTGTGCGGATATGCACCTCGGGGTGTTACTTTTTTCTGACTCATTTTTTTTATTTTAATCCAGCAATTCTATCATCTTCAAGAATCGATGTGGTTTCACTTTTTACTTTGTTTAAAATATCTCTTAAATTTCCATTAACACCGATTACCTCATCGGAAAGCATGTTTAAAATAGCTTTATCTTGTGCTCTACCTTTCAGCATGGCTTCACGGTAACCGATATCCTCATTAAAAGTAACTAGAGAGTATTTAGAGGAATAATCATTAGGAAATTCTTTTTCAAGTGCCATCTCTATTTTTCGCTTTTCTTGAAATATGGTTTGACCAACATGACTTTTCATTTCATGAAAATTATCAACTGCTAAGTCTGCTATTGCATCGGTGTCTTTTTTTCTATTTTTTTCATAGGTACTGAAATTTGCTTCCCAACTGTTTAAGTTTTGATCCAAAACTTTGTCAAACTCTACCACATCTTCAAAGGAGGCATTCATACCTTGTCCATAAAAAGGAACAATAGCATGTGCTGAATCTCCCATAAGTAATGTATTTCCTTTATAATGCCAAGGAGAACACTTTACTGTGCCCAGCGGAGCTGTTGGATTTTTAAAGAAATCTTCAGCCAAATTTGGCATTAACTCTAAAGCATCTGGAAATTCACTCTGAAAGAATTCGGTGACAATTTCTGGAGTTGTTAGATTGTTGAAGTTGTATTTTCCGTCTGAATAACTCAGAAATAAAGTAACTGTAAAGCTGCCATCTAAATTAGGTAAAGCTATGATCATAAAATCTCCTCTCGGCCAAATATGTAATGCGTTTTTATAGGTTTTATAAGTTCCTAACGCTGTTGGAAGAATACTTAACTCTTTATATCCATGTGTCAGGTAGTCTTGTGAAAAGCTAAACAAAAATTTACGTTCTAAATAGTAACTTTTTCGTAATGCAGATCCAGCACCATCAGTAGCAATAATGGCGTCAGCATCTTCAATGAATATGCCTTTTGTATTGCAGTTCTGAAAAGTGGCCGTCGTCTTTTCAAAATCTACAGATTGACATCTTTTGTTGAAGTGAATGGTAACGTTATCATGCTTTTCTGCTTCAGTTAGTAGAAGTCTGTTTAATTCACCTCTTGAGATAGAATTTATATATTCGTGAGCTCGACCACTGTAATTTGATAAAAAGGTATTGCCTTGTTTGTCATGAAGCATACGGCCATTCATAGGAATGCATAATTTCTTGACTTTATCCTCCAGCCCTACCAATTTAATTCCCTTATTTCCACGGTCTGAAAATGCTAAGTTAATGGAGCGACCAGCAGAAATATCTTTGGTGCGTAAATCATCTCGCATTTCGTAGACGCTAACATTATAACCACGCTGACCCAGTCTCAAGGCTAGTAAGCTGCCACAAAGACCGGCTCCAATTATCAATATATTTTGTTGTTGATTATTCATTTAAAATAGCTTTCATTTTTTTTACCATCCAATAGACGTCGGTAAAAGAATTGTACAACGGAACAGGTGCACACCTAATAACGTCAGGTTCTCTCCAATCAGTAACCACTCCTACTTTGGTTAATTTATCATGTAACGTTTTATTTGCATTTAAAACTTGAATTGATAATTGACAACCGCGAGAATCAGGATCTTCTGGAGTGATAATCTTAATAGTATGTTCTCCAAGTTGCTTTAATAAGAATTCTAGGTAGCCAGTTAATGCTTTTGATTTGTCTATAAGCACGTTTAATCCGACGCTATTAAAGATGTCTAAGGATGCCTTAATGGCTGCCATGGATAAAATAGGAGGATTACTTAACTGCCACCCCTCGGCACCCGGGATACAATCAAATTCATGTCGCATATTAAAACGAGTATCTTTATTGTGGCTCCACCATCCAGTAAACCGATTGAGAGATTTGTTGTAGGCGTGGCGCTCATGTACAAAACAACCTGATAAACTACCTGGTCCAGCATTTAAATATTTATAAGTGCACCACACGGCAAAATCTGCACCTGAGTCATGTAAATCTAAGTTAACATTCCCAGCGCCATGAGCACAATCGAAACCAACCATACAACCAAATTTATGACCTAATTCTGAAATGAGTTTTAAGTTGAAGAATTGACCGGTGTAATAATTAACACCTCCAATCATGACTAAGGCAATTTCGTTACCTTGTAATTCCAGTATTGTTTCTAAGTCCTCATAGCGCAGCAAATCTTCACCATCTCTAGGTTTCCAGAGAATTAGACCCTCTGTATCATTAAATCCATGGTGACGTAACTGTGATTCCATAGCATATTTATCTGATGGGAAAGCATCACTCTCGATTACTATTTTATAACGTTCCTTTGTTGGTCTGTAAAAAGAGGCCATCATAAAATGGAGATTGGCCGTCAATGAATTCATGGTCACTACTTCTATTGGTTTTGCACCAACTAGTTTCGCTGTAGTTTCAGTCAAAAACTCGTGATAAGGTAGCCATGGGTTTTTCGCATCAGTATGTCCTTCAACTCCTAAATTTGCCCAATCTGTTAGTTCTTGATTGATATAGGATTTAGTTGATTTTGGTTGTAAACCAAGAGAATTTCCACAAAAATAAATGAGTTCATTGCCATTTTTACCCTTTGGAATATGAAATTGATTTCGGTATGACGATAATACATCCTCATGATCTTTTTGTTTCGCGTAATCAATACCGAGTTGATGTCTAGACAATGTTTTAGTTTTTGGATTATTTCAAAAATAAAGAAAATAAGAGTTAATACTTTCGCTTTGTCAAATTATTCCTCAAATTGGATTTTGAGATCTCTTATTAAAAGGTTCCACTTTCCATCAGCCTTTTTGTGTTCTTGTGCTACTTTTATTCCTTCGATATCAATATAATTTTCAAATGTATTAGTAAGCGTTGCTTCCGTTGCGTTATTTCTTCTGAACGTCCATTCCTTTATGATATAATCATTGTTGAAGTAGATGTCATAAGCGTCTCCTGGTGTGTAACCTCCCTGATTTGAATATAACAAGGTTAATTTATTTAATTCTGTATTTGTTACTGGAGCTAAAGACTTTATGGGTTTAGAAATTGAAACACCAGTATCCCAAACAAGCTGAAAGGGGATAAACGCCCAAAATTTATCATTGATAAATGCTTTATCTATTTTTAAATTTGATGAGTCTAATTGCTTTTGATTATAGACAACAGTCTTGTTGCTTTTCTTGAGTTTAATGTCTTTAGTTTTTGGATTCCAAGCCCATGAACGCCCACTGTTTGTGTCCTCAATTTGTCCACCAAAAGTAAACTCAACTGATGTCACGTTGTCCCACCTTTTGAAGCCGTGAGCATTCGCTATTTTTTGTGCTACTGAGATATCTTCAATTATTATTTGTTCTTTCTTTTGCTTACAAGAGAATACAGTTAGTATCGCAAACACGAAAACAATTTTTTTCATAATGTCGTTCTTAGAGTAATGATCATTAAATATTTAATGAGTGTCTTTAAGCAATTGAGGAAATTTTCGTTTAAATTTATTTAATCTTGGAATTGATATCCTTTGGATATAACTTGATTCAGGGTGTAAACGCTCATAATTTTGATGATAATCTTCACCCATCCAAAATTTTTGAAATGGCATAATCTCAGCTGCCAATCGCTTTTTGAGTTGTTTAGATAGAGTTTCTTTTTTTGATATGATGGTCTGCTTTTGTTTGTCATTTTGGTAAAAGATAATTGAGCGATACTGAGAGCCAATGTCAGGACCTTGACCATTTACTTGAATGGAATTTTGTGAACCAAAATAGACATCTACTAAAGTTGCAAAATCGATTAGATTAGGATCATAAATGACTTCGACTGCTTCAGCGTGCCCTGTTCTACCAGTGTTGCTCGCTTCGTAAGTTGGGTTTAAGGTATGACCTCCAGAGTAACCATTGATTACTTCTTCTACACCTATAAGACTTTCATAAATAGCTTCAACACACCAGAAACAGCCACTTGCAAAATAAGCCCTAGCTTTACCATTGTCAAGCGGCACCATTGTAGGCTTAGCCTTCATGAGGTCTTGTTCAATTTTGCTTTTTCCATTTAACGCGTTAATGGATTTTTGAGCATTGTTTTGGCAATTAAATAGTAAAGCCAACAGGAATGAATAGGTAAACAGTTTCATAAGACGAAATTATAGCTATCAAGAAACAGAATTATCTTGTAAATAAAAAAGCCTTTAACATATCATTAAAGGCTTTTCTTAAAATAATTTTAATTTGTTACAATTTGGCAAACATCTTTTCCATTTTCGCCTTTTGTTCGGTTGCTAGTGCTTCATCCACCAAAATGCGGCCACTGTGTTCATCTGTAATAATTTTTTTTCTTGAAGCAATTTCAGCTTGAACTTGAGGAGGAATCGTAAAAAATGAACCACCTGATGCACCCCGTTCAATTGGAACGACTGCAAGACCATTTTTCACATTGACTCTGATTCTATCATAAGCGACAACTAAACGTTCTTCAATAGACTTTTTATAATCGTCAGATTTCTTCAGAAGTGCTTGTTCTTCTTTTTCTGTCTCCGCAAGAATTGCATCTAATTCACTTTTTTTATGTTTGAGGTGATTTTGACGTTCTTTTAACTTTAATTTCGTTTGTGAAATGACCTCATCTTTTTGCTCTATTTGAACTTTAAATTCTTTAATGTGTTTTTCAGCAAGCTGAATTTCTAATTCTTGAAATTCTGTCTCTTTTGATAGAGAATTAAATTCTCTGTTGTTTCGAACATTTTTTTGTTGTTCCGTATACTTTTTGATTAATGCTTTCGCTTCCTCAATTAAATTTTTCTTAGATTTTATTTGCTCATCAATATCAGTAAGACTGTCATTTAATTTTTGAAAACGAGTGTTGAGACCTTCTACTTCGTCTTCTAAATCTCTTACCTCTAAAGGTAGCTCTCCCCTGACATTTCTAATTTCGTCCACACGTGAATCTATAAGTTGTAAATCATACAACGCTCTTAAACGCTCTTCTACGCTAACTTCTTTCTTTTTTGCCATGCTTATAAATACTTTATTGGATTGGTGTCTGTGTTTGATAAAATGATTGCAAAATTAGGAATTTTTTTTGTAAGATAAGCTACTAAAAGTGATTTTGTGTACTGCTCACTTTCATAATGACCGATATCGGCCAGTAATATATTGTGTTCAGCCTTAAAAAAATCATGGTATTTTAAGTCGGCAGTAATAAGGACATCAGCATTCTGCTTAATCGCATGCTCAATGGCAAAGCTTCCAGAGCCTCCCAAAACTGCAACTTTTTTGATTTTTCTATTAAAAGTTTTTGAATGTTTAATGAAGGAGGTGTTCATTTTTTGCTTAAGGACTTTCAAAAACCTTAGTTCTTCCATAGCCTCGGGTAATTCTCCAATCATTCCCATTCCGATGTTGTGATTATGATTATCAACGGACAAAATCTCGTAAGCCACTTTTTCGTAAGGATGTGTAGCAAACAATGTATGTAGAATAATTTTCTCCAAGTGCTTTTCGAAAATTAAGGATAATTGGACTTCTGCATTTTCATAAAAAGCTCCCTGACTTCCGATTGTTGGGTTTGATGTTTCATTACCTTCAAATGTTCCTTTTCCGTCAATATTGAAACTGCATTTATTATAATGTTCTAGACGACCTGCTCCAACCCTAAATAGTTCATTTCTTACCTTTACGAGATTGCTTTTGGGGACATAGGTAATCAATTTTTTTAGTGTCCCCTTTTGAGGTATCAAGATATGCTTATTACGTAGTTCCATACGTCTGCAAATAGCGTCATTAACACCGTTAATGACATTATCTAAAGCCGTATGAATTGCATAAATTGCAATATCATTTTTTATTGCTTTAATTACAATTCGTTCTACATAGTTGTGGCCTGTAAGTTTTTTTAATCCTTTAAAAATTATTGGATGAAAACTGACAATAAGATTACACTTGTTTTTTAAGGCTTCTTCAATTACATCTTCTGTTGTATCTAAGGTTACTAATACCCCCGTAACCTGTGCTTTACGATTTCCAACCAATAAACCAACGTTGTCATATTCTTCAGCATAAGTGAGTGGTGAGAGTTCTTCTAAATGAGTGATGACATTTTGAACAATCATAATTATTTTATTTATGTTCAAATATAAATAATTACTTTCGTCATTGTGAAGATGTTTAGAAAAATATTAATGCCGTTTGTTCCTCTTTATTTTGTGGCTACATGGGTTCGTAATTTTTGTTTTAATCAAAAGCTATTTGAGTCTAAAAGTTTTAATTTTCCGATCATATGCGTTGGGAATTTAAACGTTGGTGGTACCGGGAAAACACCAATGATTGAATATTTAATTAGATTATTAGAAACTAAGCATAAAATAACAACCCTTAGCAGAGGTTATGGAAGACAAACCAAAGGATTTATAATTGCAGATAATAATGCTACGTCGCAAATTATAGGGGATGAGCCCTTTCAGTTTTATCAAAAGTTCTCAAACATTACAGTGGTAGTAGGAGAGGATAGACGTCTTGCAATAGAGTCCCTGATTAAATTAAATAAAGAACCCAAACTTTTACTACTAGATGACGCTTTCCAACACAGACAAGTTTATTCAGGTTTAAACATACTACTAACAAGTTATGATGACTTGTATGTTGATGATATGTTGTTACCAGTAGGAAACTTGCGTGAATCAAAATCTGGATCCGATCGTGCTGACATCGTTGTTGTAACAAAGTGCCCACATGATATTACTCAACAAAAATGTTTTCAAATAAAGCAACGATTGAGTATTAAGTCTTATCAGAAATTATTTTTTAGTTATATAGGTTACTCCCAATTTATTTATTCACAACAGCAAGAGATGTCCTTAAAAACTCTTATGAATAAAAAGTTCACACTTGTTACGGGCATTGCAAATCCGAAACCCTTAGTTAATTATCTGACTGAGGAGGGACTTATATTTAAACATTTAGTTTTTAGGGACCATTATGATTTTAAACAATTAGATATTTTAAATTTTCAAAAAGAAGAAATAATTGTTACTACTGAAAAAGATTACGTAAAGCTTGAAGGTAAAGTGGATGATCACAAACTTTTTTATTTACCGATACAAACTAAAATATTAAATTCAAATAGTTTTGACTCTGCTATTGAGTCATTCTTAAAATAGTTGTTAAGCTATGGTGATTGGTTTATCATCGGACAAAGTGAGATATAATTTTTTCTCAAAATCTTCTTGTTTGAAAGGTTTAGATATGATATCATTAAATCCAGCCTCGTCGAATTCTTGCATTTTATCTTCCAATGTCACGGCAGTAAGTGCAAAAATAGTAAGATCTTTATCGAAACTTCTAATGCGCTTTGTGGCCTCTATACCGCTTATTCCTGGCATATGAATATCCATTAATACGATATTGTACGATGTCTCTTTCACCATCTCAACTGCTTCTTCGCCGTTATCAATGACATCACAGTTTAGGGCCATTTTATTTAGAATTTTTTTGGTGATCATTTGATTGATCTTATTGTCTTCAACTACTAAAATTTTCACGTCTTTTAAGTCTAGTTTGATGATGTCCTCTGAATAGTTTCGTTTTTTAACTTTAACCGTTTTTTCAGATTCTGTTATGGATAATTCAATGAAAAAGGAAGTCCCCTTACCGATTTCACTTTTTAGATAAATTTTGCCTTTTAAAATATCAATTAAACCTTTAACGATTGATAGGCCAAGCCCAGTTCCTCCATATTTACGATTAATTTGAACAGACCCCTGAGAAAAACTCTCAAACATGTGTTCTTGTTTTTCTTTGGTAATACCGATACCATTGTCTTCTACTTCAATTCGAATGAAGTGATTTTTTTTAGTTTTTTTCAATTGAGTCACTCGTACCCAGATGTCTCCGTCTTTTGTAAACTTAATGGAATTACCAATAAGATTGATTAGAATTTGAGATATTTTTAATTGATCACCATCAAATACGTAAGGAAGATTTGTATCATATTCAATGTGTATCAGGGTATTGTTATCCATGGCAGAATTATTTAACGCTGCCACAACATTTTCAACTTTCGTTTTTAGATTAAAAATTTCAGGATCTAGTTCAACTTTGTTGGCCTCAATCTTATTTATTTGAAGAATATCGTTGATGAAAGTGAGTAAGTAGTCACCTGAAAACTGTAGGCTCTTAAGATGCTGTATTTGATCGGGTTTTGGATTTTCTTCTAACAACATTTTGGTCAAGCCTGTCACCGCATAAAGTGGTGTTCTGAGCTCATGTGTAACCGTCGATAAAAAGTTTGATTTTGTTTTTGCCGCAATTTCAGCACGCTCTTTTTCAGTGAGTAATTCTTCATTTTTCTTATACAGCATGTTATTAGTTTTTAATCTAATATTGTTGTTTTTGTATAAGGAAAGTGTTAATAATGATAATATGGTAATTAATGCTACACTTAGAATAGTGATTAGTCGAGCCAAGCTAGTTGTCTCTTTTTTTTCGATAAGCTCACTTTCTTGATTTTCTATGATAGCATCTTTTTCGGCAATTATTTGTTTGGTATTTTCTTTTTCTGGATACGTGCGCTCCTTTTCGATTTTGGCCAATGAATCATCTAAATTGATGTAGGATTTTAAACTTTTTGCTTGTAATTCATATGAACCTAGTGCCTCATATATAAGACCCAAGATTTGATTGGATTCTTTTTGTAACGTCAAATCATTAATAGTAACAGATAGTTGTAATCCTTTTTTTGTTTGGGTTAATGCTTTCTTCAATTTAGTTTCTTTGAAAGCGATAAGGCCGATGTTATTTAATGCAGCACTGTGCAAATCTTTGTAATCATATGTTTTTGAGAGTAAAATAACTTCATCCAAAAGCAAGTTAGCTTCATTTAATTTGTTTAACTCAATCAATGTTTTTGCTACTTTAAATGTCGCCTCAACATACATTTTGTCTAGTCCTTGCTCCTTGAAAATAGTTCTAGAAGAATTGAAAAGATCTAACGCTGTTTTGAATTCTAATTTTTTAAATTTTATTTTTCCGTGGATAAAACGACTTATAGCTAAATTTAAAGGATCATCTATATTATTTTGAATCGAAATTGCCTTGAAAATATAAGTTTCTGCACTCTCAATATTTTCGGTAGCTAAGTATAAATCTGAAAAATTAGAAAGGACTATTGCCTGACTCTTCTTATCGTTAATTTTTTCTGTTTCAGATAATAGATTTTCAAGATTTTTTAAGGCGACATCGAAATTACCATTTTGTATTTTGAGTTTGGTATCACTTATTTTAAAAGCTATTTCATTACGCCTAATTTCTACATCATCTTCAATCTGTTGAGGGAAGGATAAGAAACTATTTAAGACTAAAAAGACAAATATGCAATATTTGAATTGGGACATTTAGAAGCCGTTTTATCGTCAAATATAACAATATATTCGATAAAATGCATTATTTTCCTGTTTTTATGCTTTTCTATAAGTTTTATGTTGTGGAAATTTTGGCAATAAGTTCTATGATTCGATGCGAATATGCTGTTTCATTATCATACCAGCCTATAATTTTTACCATATTCCCAATGACAGAGGTCATTTGAGCATCAAAAACACAAGAATGACTATTGCCTAATACGTCCACTGAGACAATAGGATCTTCAGTATACTCAATGATGCCTTTGAAATGTTTTTTTGATGCCTTTTTAAAAGTATTATTAATTTCTGAAACACTCACTGATTTACTGACATTAAACGTTATGTCAGTGAGTGAACCGTTAGGAACTGGGACTCTGATGCCACATCCCCCGATTACATCAGCTAGTTTTGGAAATATTCTTGTTAATGCTTTAGCCGCTCCAGTGGTTGTTGGAACTATTGACTGTCCAGCAGCTCTTGCTCTCCGTAAATCTCGGTGTGGTTGGTCATGCAAGCTTTGATCTGTTGTGTAAGAATGTACCGTTGTAATGTAGGCTTGTTGTATTTGCGCTAAAGCATCAATAACTGATATCATGGGCGCAGCATTATTTGTTGTACACGAGGCATTTGAGATGATGTCCTCACTGTTATTAATTAAATGGTCGTTAACACCTAATACAATGGTTTGAATATCATCACTTTCAGGAGGAGCAGTCAGTATTACTTTTTTAACACCTTTTTTTAAATGATGTCTTAAGATAGGTTTAGATTTAAATTTTCCAGTAGATTCTATGACGATATCAATATTGTTGTTATGCCAATCAAGGTCTTTTGGATTTGAATAATTTAGTATCGGTATTTTTCTGTCATTAACAATAAGATAATTTTTATATGTTGATACCATAGCATTAAAAACACCGTGTATGCTGTCATACTTTAAGAGATGACCAAGTGTTTTTGCTTCGGCTAAATCGTTGATGCTAACTACTCTAATTTCAGGATGCTCATGAAGTAGTCGAAATACCCGCCTGCCAATACGGCCAAAACCATTTAAGGCTACTGTAATCATCTTAATGGATATGTTTCTGTGCTTTGTATGAAGATCTAACTAAAGCGCTACTTTCAACATGACGGAATCCTAAATTAAGACCAATTTCTCTATACTCTTCAAATTGATCAGGGGTAATAAATTGTTTTACTGGAAGATGTCTTTTACTCGGTTGGAGATATTGTCCAATGGTGACAACATCTACAGATGCTGATTTTAAATCGTGCAATGTTTCTATAACTTCTTCTCTTGTTTCCCCTAAGCCAAGCATCAATCCCGTTTTAGTTCTTCTTTGACCAGCATTTTTGAGGTACTTTAAAACATTGAGACTTCTGTCATATTTAGCTTGAATACGCACTTCTCTGGTTAATCTTCTTACGGTTTCCATATTGTGCGAAATCACCTCCGGACTAGCTTTTATAAGTCTGTCAAGATGATTTTCAATACCTTGAAAATCAGGTATCAATGTTTCCATGGTGGTTTTTGGATTCATTCGCCGAACAGCCTTAATGGTCTCGCTCCACATGATGCTTCCCATATCTTTTAAATCATCCCTGTCGACACTTGTGAGAACAGCGTGTTTTATATTCATAATTTTTATAGAACGTGCTACTTTCTCTGGTTCATCCCAATCTACAGTTTCTGGTCTCCCAGTTTTTACACCACAAAAGCCACATGAACGCGTACATATATTACCCAGAATCATAAAAGTAGCTGTCCCTTCTCCCCAGCATTCTCCCATATTTGGGCAACTTCCTGAGGTGCAAATTGTGTTTAATTTATATTTGTCTACTAGACCGCGTAACTCAGTATATTTTTTACCTGTTGGAAGTTTAACACGAAGCCATTTGGGTTTAGGAGCACGACTGGTATTATTTTTTGAAGCAATTTCTACACTCATTTTTCAAATATAAGTATGCAAAGATACAAACTATAAACCAAAAGAAAACATTATAATTGTGTGATATACCAAATACTAAATCCTAACAAAAATAAGATACCAAGCCAACTCAAAACATGCATTAAAGTTGACGGGCGCCATTTTTCAGGAGTATGCTTACTACAAATTAACATGTAATTAATTACTGCATAAAAAGGTGCTGTTATAAATGACAGAATAGTCGCAATTTTAATTAATAAACCCATTTCTGATGCAAAAACAAAAAATATGACAATTGTTCCAAAGACTAGCAGTAAAATCCAAAACAAATATCCTTTACTAAATGATTTATTGAACAGTAATTGAGAGGTTTTCTGCATGGCTCTAGGAGAGGCATCGAGAGTAGTCAATGTGGTGCTAAACATTGTTGTAAATGCTGCGATTCCTATAATTATGTAAGCCCATTGACCAAGGCTAGAGGTGTACATATCTATTAATTGATTTGCAAATAGTCCTCCATTACTACTAAATGTTTCATTTTGATTAAACATTACCAAATAGCCTAAAAAAACAAAACATAGACCTAAAAATATCGTGGCAAAGTAGCCTATATTGAAATCAAAAAGGCCGGTTTTTAGATTATATTTATTATCGTTGTTATTTTTTTCAACAGCCCAAAGCGAATGCCATACTGAAATATCTAAGGGTGCTGGCATCCACCCCATAAAGGCAATTAAAAATCCAATATCAATAGCTTCTTTTGGAAAAATTTGTACATAGGAAAGAGGAATGTCTGTCTTAAATAGGGCCATTGTCACTGAAACCAGTGTGCTTATCGTTAGCACGATTATAATAATTTTTATTAATTGATCTAGTAGATTGTAACGTCCAACAATTAGCATTATTACGCATAATGTTAAAATAACCACCGTCCACATTTCAATTGTCAGAATGTTGCCAAAGAGCGAATGTGCCAGCCCAGCTGTTACGATTGTTACAGCAGTTTGAATTGTAAACATTGTTGCGAATGTGAGTGTGTAGTAGCAAATCAAAATTCCTTTTCCTAATTTCTTATAGCCACTAAGTAAACTTTCTCCTGTAGCTAAGGCATAACGAGGACCAAACTGAAAAAATGGGTATTTAAATATATTGACAAGTATTAATGCCCAAATTAAACCAAGACCATAGTCTGCACCTGCTTTCGTAGATTGAACTAAATGTGAAACTCCTATAGCAGCACCTGCAAACAATAAACCTGGGCCTAATTTTTTTAGAAATACGGTCATTTTTTGTTTTGAATAATTTCTGACAATAATTTTTTCGCTCTTAGTAATTTGACTTTGACATTATTCATAGGTTCATTCAATTCATTTGAAATTTCTTGATAACTTAATTCTTGAAAAAAGCGTAAATGAATGACTTGTTGATAATGAGGTTTCAATTTTTTTATATTTAACAGGAGTTCAGCTAAATTTTGCTTGGTAATAATAACATCTTCAGGTGAGGGAGATTCATCAATAATTTGACTAACTCGATGCTCGGAATCTCTTCTTTTGTCTTCGGAAATATTATTTTTATTTTTCCTTAAAAAATCAATGTGCAAATTCTTTGAGATAGTAATAAGCCATGTCTTAAAATTATAGGATGGATTGTAAGAGTTTATTTTATCAAATGCCCGTGAGAAAGTTTGAATGGTAATGTCTTCAGCGTCGTTTTCATTTTCAGTACGTTTAATCAAAAAACCATAAACATCATTCCAAAATTTGTCTAACAAAAAGTTAAATGCTATTTGATTATTTTTTTTTGCCTTTTCGATCGCTTGATTTACTTCCAATTGATAGGTTTTGATACACAATTAGCGATAAAGATAGAAAATTGAGTAATAATTAAAAAGATTTCAAGAAAGGGCAGAAGCAGTAGTACATCCAATTCTTCTAATTTCTTGGCAGCGTAACCGACGATGACATAAATGAGAAAAAATCGTACTGCAATAAGAGAGATTACAATGGTAGTGCTAAATGATAATAACAGGAGTGAACAACCTAATAACCAAAATAATAACTGGCTTGTGAAAAATAGTCCTAAAATTATTTGATGTTTTATTTTGTAATGATTGGCTGTTGAAATATGACGCCTTTTTTGATAGTACCATGCTCTCCAGGTTGATTTTGCTGAGGATATTGTAAAACTTTTTGTTACAAAACAATTACCTGTGTTGTTAGAAGTAGCAACTTGATTTACAAAGAGATCATCATCACCAGACTTGATATTTAAATGATCAACAAATCCGTTTACCTTAAAAAAGGCTTCTTTTCTATAGGCTAAATTCCTTCCAACACCCATGTAAGGCATACCGATTTTTGAAAACCCAAAATATTGTATCGCAGTCAGTAGCGTTTCATATCTCAATAATTTATTTAGAAGTGACGTTTTATGTTTTTGGTAAGCTCCGTAACCAAGAACTAATGATTTTTTATTTGAAAAGTGGCTAGCCATAGAGGTTATCCACTGATTTGTTGCAGGTACACAGTCTGCATCTGTAAATAATAAATAGTTGTATGTTGAGGCTTTTATACCTAGTGTTAATGCGTATTTTTTACTTCCCCAAAATGTTTCATTATTCTTTACATTTACAATTTTGATATGTTTATGAACATCTCTGTAGGTTTCCATGATCTCTAATGTATGGTCTACAGAATTGTCGTTAATCAATACAATTTCATATTTATTGTAGTCTTGACTAAGTAATTTTGGTATAAGCAAGGATAAATTGTGAGCTTCATTTTTTGCACATATAATGACCGAAACAGGAATGTTTTTTACTAACGGCTCATCAGTTTTAGCGAATGCAAATTTTGAAAAAATAAAACCGTAATAAATAATTTGAACACCAATAGTGAAGCAAAAAGCAGTGAAAATAAAATCAACAACTAGCATTGAAGTTACGAGACTTTTTCGTCACGACAATCTTTAAATTGCTCCGGAGTTTTTCCACAAAATCCACATGCCTCAGCATCTTTATTTAAATGAGGATTTTGACTCGCACAAGTTCCCGCAAACTCACCGTCTTTTTTAGCCCATAATTTAATCGCTATTCCTGCGATTCCTGCACCCAGAAGGATGACTGTTATTAAAAGAAGTTTCACGATAAAATAATTTGTACAAAGATAGGTCTTTTAGATAAACTGAAGAATGTGTCAAAGGAAAAATTAAGGCATGTTTTGAAACTGTAAAAAATTAATTTTCTCTTGACTTAATAGGTATTTCAGCTACCGAATTTTCACTGGTTTCAAATTCATTTGCATCTTTTGGTTCAATAGTGATGCTCAAACTTAGGACATCTTCAATATATGGGACAGGTTGAAGCTTTCCGTTAGAGGTACCTAACGTCCCTAAGTTGATTTTTTTATCTTGCAGATTTGCCCACATTTGATAGGTTTGTTCATCCGAAAGTTCAGGTAACGACACAACATCAATTAAGGAGGATTTGTCACTAGCATTGATATAAGCCACTGTTTTTAAATTTTTAGCCCTTGAATTTCCACGCAAGACATATTTTTCAGTTTCAGGATTATTTAATTTGTTGAACGCATGTACTATATCATCTAGTTTATTGTTGTTTTCGTCAATATCTTTTCTCAAATCAAAAATTTCTTCAACAATAGTGTTATTTTCTCTTAACAGCTCTTTATTATGACTGTAAAGCATTAATGCCGTACCGGCAAAGACTAGAGCTATAATACTTGCTGCTATGGCCAACCATGAATGGATGATGCTACCAGTAGATTTTGATGCTGAGACTGATTTTTTATTGATAACATCAAATATTGATTCTAAAACTCCCTCCGGTGGAGTAACGGCATGAATTTGAGCTTCTAGTTCAAGTTGCGCTTCTAATTTGAGATATTTTTCTTTAATTTCTGGGTGTTGATTGATAAAGTCGTCAACTTTATGAGACTCCTGTTTTGTGGTTTCACCCTGAACGTACTTTTCTAGTAATCCCGATTTAAGGAAATTCTGTATCCTTGATGTCATTAATTTTTATATTATGGATTGTAAATCTTTCTTAGTTCCCTTAATCCAATTTTTAATCGCGATTTAATTGTGCCTAGAGGGATATTGAGCTCGTCGCTTGCTTCTTGTTGTGTCATACCTCCAAAATATAAGGCATTGATGACTGTCTGATATTTTAAATCTAAATTTGCCAAGTGTTTTTTTAAATCGATTGTGTCTTGATTAAAGTTACTTGATGTTAGTTTAAATACGTTAGAGTTCGTTATTTGGACTTCTTTATGATGCTTTAAATTGTGACTTCTTAATTTATCAATTGCAGTATTTCGAGCGATACGATACATCCATGTAAAAAGTTTAGCCTTTTTAGAATCGTACCTGTGTGCATATTTCCAAATTTTAATGATACTTTCTTGTAACGCATCCTCTGCCAGTGACTCATTAATCGTAATTTTTAAAATAATCCCAAATAATGCACTTGCGTAATTTTCATAAATTATAGCTATTGCCTCATTGTCACCATTTTTTAAAAGACGTACAATATGTTGTTCAGATATATGTGCCAAAAATTGAAAAATTAAAAGTTTTAAAAAACAATTCAATAACCATACCAAATAGCTAATTGGTGTCTACATAACGAGGATATATATCTTAAATTGTCTCTATGATATTTACTTCTAACTCTAGAGATATTCTGAAAATTTTTAAAATAGTGTCTTGAATTAAGTAGGCGAGATTTTTAATGTCATATCCTTTAGCCCCACCGTAATTAACAAGGACTAGAGCTTGCTTCCTGTGGACTCCATAAGAGCCAAACCTTTTTCCTTTAAATCCGGCTTTTTCAATCAGCCAACCAGCTGGTATCTTGACTAGTTTGTCTGAAACTTCATAGGAAGGAATATCTGAAAAATTCAGTTTTAATAGCTTAAATGTTTCCTTTGAAACAACAGGATTTTTAAAAAAACTACCACTATTTCCAATTAATTTAGGGTCTGGGAGTTTTGAAGTTCGGATGTTAATAATTGCTTCAGAAACATCTTGGATTGTTGGGTTTGTGATATTATTTTTTTGTAGCTCATTCGAAATGGTGCCATAATTAGTCTTTATGCCGTGATTATCGATACTTAATCTTAAATTGACATTTAAAATTATATATTTATTTTTAAGCTTATTTTTAAAAATAGATTCTCGGTAACCAAAGTCACACTCACTTTTTAAAAATGTTTTAATGTTACCAGTTTCTAAATCAATAGCTTCACAGGAATCAAAAATATCTTTGAGTTCAACACCGTAGGCACCAATATTTTGGATTGGAGCAGTTCCAACGTTTCCTGGGATCAATGATAAATTTTCTACGCCCCCAAAGTCATTTTTTAAAGACCATAAAACAAAATCGTGCCAATTTTCACCTGCTGCTACCGATACGATAACAGTAGTATCACCGGTTGATCTTAACTTAATACCTTTGGTGTTTAAATGAATGACAAGACCTTCTATGTCTTCAGTAAATAAAATATTACTCCCACCACCAATAATAAGCTTTTTAATCCCTTTATTATTCACTAAAACATGTTGTAATTCTGAAATAGAACTGACCGAAATAAAATATTTTGCATTTACATCGATACCAAAAGTATTGTAAGGTTTTAGTGATATGTTTTCTTGAATAATCATTGTTCCGTGTACACCTTTAAGGCTTCCTTAAGTATCTTAACTGAGTTAATAAGATCAGATTTTTTTAAAACGTAAGCAATGCGTATTTGATTTAAGCCTAAGTCAGGCGACGAATAAAATCCTGCAGCGGGAGCCACCATGATGGTTTTATTTTGATAATCAAACACTTCCAACAGCCATTGTGCAAATGCATCTGCATTTTTTAAGGGTAGCTCTGCAATACAATAAAAAGCTCCTCTGGGTTTAGCGACCTTAACTCCATCAATTTTTTGTAGTTCGCTAATTAGTAAGTCACGTCTACTAGCATATTCATTAATTACTTCATCAAAATAACTTTGAGGTGTATCCAAAGCAGCTTCACTTGCTATTTGTGCATATGTCGGAGGAGATAGTCTTGCCTGAGCAAATTTTAAAACGGTTTCTATAACCTCTTCGTTTTTTGAAACTACACAACCAATCCTTGCCCCACACATGCTATAGCGTTTCGAAACAGAGTCAATAATAATCGCATGCCCATCCAAATCATTCTCTTGTAGTATCGAATAGTGCTCAGTTTCGTCGTAAACAAATTCACGGTAAACTTCGTCAGCGATTAAAAATAAGTCATGTTTAATGACAATGGCTGCTAATTTTTTAATTTCTTCTTTGGAGTATAGGTAACCAGTTGGATTACCGGGATTACAAATTAATATCGCTTTTGTTTTATTTGTAATGAGTTTTTCAAAATCCTCAATTGGAGGTAATGCAAAATTATCTTCAATTTTTGAAATTACAGGAACAACATTAACACCAGATGCAGTTGAAAAGCCATTATAATTGGCATAAAATGGCTCAGGAATTATAACTTCATCTCCAACATCCATGACACTGCCAAATGCGAAAAGCAAAGCCTCACTTCCTCCTGTTGTTACCACAATATTTTCTGCTTTTACGAAGATATCATTCTGAGCGTAATAACTGCTTAATTTGCTACGGTATGCTACTGAACCCTCAGACCGACTATATTTAATAATATCTAAATCATTTCTTTTTACAGCATCAAGTGCACACTTCGGTGTTTTAATGTCGGGTTGACCGATATTTAAATGGTAAACGCTAGTCCCTCTTTTTTTCGCATCCTCTGCGTATGGGACTAGTTTTCGAATTGGCGACTCCGGCATTGCTTGCCCTTTAGTTGAAATACTTGGCATGTGAGTAAAATTTATTAAAATGCAAATTTGCAAAATTAATCTTAAAGATACTCTAAAAATTAGGGAGTAAAATGAGTCATAAATCTTTTTTATGTTGTCAAAACTCAGTTATTATTACATTAGTTAAGAGATGATTTTTAGATTTTAAAAACGATAAAAGTTAATTATTATTGTATTTCATCGATAAAATATACTTTTTAACGATGAAATTAAAATATTTTTTTATATTTAGAATTAATAATATGAGCGTATCGTGTTAAAGTGTACCAATTATTATGCACCTACTTTTAATGAAACATAAAGTAAGAGATCCCAAATCTCCTCTAAAAAGAAACATTTAAGTTGTTGTTGTAATTAATATTCAAAAAAGCATCCTTGAGAGGGTGCTTTTTTTACAGAATTGAACTAGTTTTTACGTCATAAAGTGTTTCAATAATTTTACACATTTAAAACGTTTAGATTACTCAATGTGGGGTATAAAAAAACTCTTCTTGTAAAGAAGAGTTTTTGTGAGATTAAACATTAATTATTGTTCTATCAAACTTTTATTTTTCTTTTCTAAGACACTGGTTTTATTTGGATCTACCACTAAACCTTTAATTTTTAAAGCTATAGTAGGTGTCTCTGCGTTGGAGGTTACCGTTATCGTTTTACGGATAGGCATGACACGATTTGTGTCATACTTCACTTCAATCTCACCTGTCATTCCTGGTAATACTGGTTCATCAGGCTTTTTGGGAACGGTACAGCCACAACTCGATTTAACACGAGTAATAATAAGTGGAGCAGACCCTGTATTTTTGAACTTAAAAACTCGAACTCCATCGGCACCTTTGTTGATGGTTCCATAATCGATGGTTTCTGATTCAAACTCAATTTTAGCTATTTTATCTTGTGCATTTATGGATAAACTAAATAACCCTATGAGTAAAATGGATACAATTTTTTTCATTTTTTACATTTTTATTCTTGTAAACATACTTACTTTTTAAATATTCTACAAAATTATTAGATGTAATACACAAAGTTTGACTCTTGGTATTTACAAGAATTCTATATTATGTCCTTTTAAGTTTTTCAGAATACAAATTATAAGTATTTTTGTGCAATTCTATTCAAAAACTATTCCAAAGCATGTCCATACCCTCCAAATACAACGCAATAAGTGTAGAAAGCAAATGGTACGATTACTGGATGAAACATAATTATTTTCATTCTACACCTGATAAAAGAGAACCTTATACCATAGTTATTCCACCTCCTAATGTTACAGGAGTGCTACACATGGGTCACATGTTGAACAATACTCTTCAAGATGTCCTGATTCGTCGCGCTCGTCTGAAAGGGTACAATGCTTGTTGGATTCCTGGAACTGACCATGCTTCAATCGCTACTGAAGCCAAAGTTGTAGAAAAATTAAAAAGCGAAGGAATTAACAAGAACGATATTAGTAGAGAAGATTTTCTTGAACATGCTTGGGAATGGACTCACAAACATGGTGGAATCATTCTTGAGCAATTGAAGAAACTTGGTAGTTCATGTGATTGGGAACGTACAAAATTCACAATGGATAAGGACTTGTCAGAGTCTGTTATTGACGTGTTTATTGATTTACACAAAAAAGGATTGATATATCGTGGTTATCGAATGGTGAACTGGGATCCTCAAGCTAAAACCACACTATCTGATGAGGAAGTCCTTCATGTTGAACGAACTGATAAATTATATTATGTAAACTATAAAATAGAAGCAAGCGACGAAGTTATTACAGTTGCTACCACAAGACCTGAAACTATTTTGGGGGACACGGCGATTTGTGTCAATCCTAATGATGAACGGTTTTTACACTTAAAAAATAAAAAAGTTATTGTACCAATCTGTAATAGGGTTGTGCCAATTATTCAAGATGATTACGTTGATATGGAATTTGGAACAGGGTGTTTGAAAATTACGCCTGCTCATGATATTAACGATAAAGATATAGGAGAGCGCCATAACCTTGAAGTCATAGATGTTTTAAATGATGACGGAACTTTGAACCGATTTGGAATGCACTATGAGGGAGTAGATCGTGAACTTGCGAGGAAAGAAATTGCAAAAGAATTGAAAGCACTGAGAGTTCTTGTGAAAACCGAAAATTATGTGCATAAAGTTGGTACTAGTGAGCGCACAAAAGCTGTCATCGAACCTAAAATTTCTGTACAATGGTTTTTAAAAATGAAGGATTTAGCTAAGCCTGCCTTAGAGAATGTGTTGAACGATAACATTCAGTTCCATCCTTCAAAGTTTAAAAATTCTTATAGAAATTGGATGGAGAATGTAAGGGATTGGAATATTTCACGTCAGTTATACTGGGGGCATCAAATTCCAGCATATTTTTATGGTGAGGGAATACATGATTTTGTAGTGGCTAAAACAATTGAGGAAGCACTAGTTCTTGCCAAAGAGAAAACAGGTAATTCCACACTAAACATCAAAGATCTGAGGCAAGAATCGGATGTTGTTGATACATGGTTTTCTTCATGGCTGTGGCCAATGTCTGTCTTTGACGGTATAAGAAATCCAGAAAACGATGAGATTAAATACTATTACCCTACTAATGATTTAGTAACTGCTCCTGAAATTATGTTTTTTTGGGTTGCTAGGATGATTATTTCAGGATATGAATATCGAGGGGAATTACCATTTAAAAATGTTTATTACACAGGTATAGTTCGCGATAAACAAGGACGAAAAATGAGTAAATCTTTAGGAAACTCACCTGATCCTATAGAGCTTATGGAAAAATACGGAGCTGATGGTGTACGAGTTGGAATGCTGATGTGTTCACCCGCAGGGAATGATTTGCCGTTTGATGAATCATTGTGTCAACAAGGTAAAGCATTTGCAAATAAAGTATGGAATGCTTTCAGACTTATCGACAGTTGGGAAATTAAAGACACAGAGCAACCAACTTATGCTAATGTCGCATTGAATTGGTATGAAAATAAGTTTCAACAATCACTAGCTTTAATTGAAGATCACTTTAGTAAATATCGATTAAGTGATGCTCTAATGGAGACTTACCGACTCATTTGGAATGACTTCTGTTCTTGGTTTCTCGAAATGGTCAAACCTGCTTATCAACAGCCTATAGATAAAACAACCTATCACGCCATTATTCAAATTTTAGAAAATAATCTAAAAATTTTACATCCCTTCATGCCTTTTTTAACTGAGGAGATTTGGCAACACATTGCTGAGCGTACGCCTGATGAAGCCTTAATTATTTCGACTTGGCCAAAGATATCACCCATTAATACAGCTATCATAAAAGAGTTCGACTTTGCCTCTGAGGTGATTTCTGGTATAAGAACAATTCGAAAACAAAAAAATATTGCATTCAAAGAGGCTATTAAATTGTCAGTTTTGAACAATGAAAATTCTTCAAAAGTATTTGATGGCATCATTACGAAATTAGGTCATATTTCAAATCTAACTTACACGGATAAGAAAAGCGAAGGAACACTTAGTTTTAGAGTGAAATCAAACGAATATTTCATACCAATAGAGGGGACCATTGATATTGATGAGGAGATTGCAAAACTTAATGCAGAGCTCAATTATTGTGAGGGCTTTTTAGTGTCCGTTAGAAAAAAATTAGCTAACGACCGTTTTGTAAATAATGCACCAGAATCAGTAGTTCAAAGTGAAAAGAAGAAGGAGGCAGACACTCTAGCAAAAATTGAGACATTAAAGGCAAGTTTGTCTAATATAACATGATAGATTTAATCACGCCTGGTATTAAGATATAAGTTATTACGGTTTTATTTTCGATACAAAAAATAATTGTCCACTAAATCTATATAATGTTTTTTGGCTGTATCTTGACTAATATCCTCTGCTTGAAACAACGCATTGGTTTTAAAGGCATTAATTAAGGGTTCTCTACTCGAAGGGCGACCATAGTCATTTGTTGCTTTCTTGTAAAATGCATAAAGTTTTAGAAGGATATCTGCAGGGAATGGCTCTTTATGAGCATTTATTCGATCTACTGCTTCTCTAAACTTTATTTCTATATCTTCTGAGGTCATCTCTTTTCAGCGATTATGCTTTTACCACCTTTTACTTTTTGATTTAATTTGACTTTAATAGATGCGTCTAAAGGTAGAAATAAATCAACTCTTGAACCAAATTTTATAAAACCTTGATCTGTTCCTTGAATAACTTGTTCATTTTCTTTTGCATAATTTACAATTCGTTTTGCCAAAGCCCCAGCTATTTGTCTAAATAATACCTTTCCAAAATTTACGTTCTCGACAACGACTGTGGTACGTTCATTTTCAGTACTAGACTTGGGATGCCAAGCCACTAAATATTTACCAGGATGATATTTGCTGTAAAGAACAGTCCCTCCCAAAGGAAACCTTGTGACGTGAACATTCAAGGGTGACATAAATACACTCACTTGTAAACGTTTACTTTTAAAATATTCATTTTCTTCAACTTCTTCTATGACAACGACTTTGCCGTCTACAGGTGAAAGAATATGGTTGTCATTATGCTTTATTTGACGTTTTGGATTACGGAAAAATTGTAAAATAAGTATAAATATAACTATAGCAGTAATTTGTATTAATTTTTGAAACCAATCATTTTGTGAAATTTCACCAACAAGGAGCACTGTTGTGATTACAATAATCGTTGTTATTAGTATAATTTTATGACCTTCTTTATGAAACATATGTTAGTATTCTTAAAAATAAATAGATAAATGGTGCTGCAAAAATAATACTATCTAAACGATCTAGCAATCCACCATGTCCTGGCATAATTACACCGCTATCTTTAACGTTGGCTTGTCGTTTGTATTTCGATTCAATTAAATCCCCGAGTGTTCCAAAAACACTAATAATTATTGCTATAATCAACCAACTAGTGGAATTGAGTGTATGTGTATAGTTTGCAATTAAGTAACTTCCAATTAAAGCAAAAAATAACCCTCCTAAAAAACCTTCAACTGTTTTTTTGGGAGAAATACTTGGGAATAACTTTTGCTTACCAAAGTTTTTCCCGATGAGGTATGCAAATGAATCATTTATCCAAACTAGTATGAAGGAGCCTAATAATATGTTCGGATTAAATTCCTCATAATAATTGGTGATTAAAATGATAAAAATAAACGCACTCGAAAGATAAAATGTAGTATTGATGTATCTGTTGGTTATTACTGTAGGAAGTGCTTTAGACGAAAATAAATCTTTAATCAAAAAGAGCATTACAAAAATAGTGACTACATGCAGTATTTGTATTGCTTCTATAAAGCCTTTATTATTTTCGACAACCAGCTGCCAATAAGCAAATGCTATATATAAAATGGTGAAAATTATATAGGCGCTTATGCCTTTTTCATGTATTAATTTATTGAATTCAGCAATACAAATTACGCCAAAGACAAAAAATAAGGCTATCACAGCGTGTTGTGATTGCAAGGATAATAGGAATAATGAAACAAATAAAGCTCCGGATACTGCTCTAACAATTAGTTCTTTCACATCTCGTCTTTAAAGATCCTCTAATAAGAGTAAATACAGGTTTTTTGAACTACTGCCATAACTAAGGAAATCTTTGTCATCACAAGCTTTGAAATGTTTAATTGTCGTTATATTAAACGGTATTTTATTCCTGTTTCTATTTTTGATACCTCTTAATCCCTCACTGATAGTTTCAACGAATTGACTCGTAGTGGCATATATTACGAAATTTAATGGAAGCTCCTTGAGTTTTTTTTCTTTGATTTGGTGCGATGAAATAAGTATTGAACCATCATTAGAAATTAAATATTCGCAAGTTGATAAGAAATAATTGCAATTAGCACTGCTGTTACTAATATTGAGGCTATGTGTTTTAAAAATTTGAGCTAAATTCTCATCAAACATCATGACGTTATCACCATTCCAGTTGTTTTCATCTAAAATTAATTTCAGATTTTCGTTGACTTCATCAATGTTTTCACAATAAAGAAACTTTCCGCCGTTAGCTTTAAAATTTATGGTAAAACGTTCGTCTATTGGAAGCTTGAGGTCTGGCATGTATTTGCCTCGATTATCCTCACTGGCATGATCCTGAGATTTGTCTAATTTTGAACCAAAAATTTTACGAAATAGACTCATTTAGGGTAGGCGCTATTAAAATATTACTCAACTCTGAATTTTATCAAATATATAAAATCTTAAACTAATTGTTTGGAACTTTAAAACATTTGTGAACAATTACTCTTCTTCACAACTCGACTCTTTTGTTTGTGTCTCTTCTGTATTAATTAACTTACTCGTTGTCTTTTTTTCTGCTGATGACGGCTCTACAGGCTCTTTGGTGAACGGACGTTTTCCAAATATCTTTTCTAAATTATCCTTAAAAATAACTTCCTTATCTAATAACACTTCGGCAAGTTCTGTAAGCTTACTTTTATTTTTCTCTAACAACTTTATAGCTCGTTGATATTGGTGCTCAATAATGTCTGAAATTTCTTTATCAATTAACTCGGCTGTTTGCTCACTGTACGGTTTTGTAAATCCATACTCATTTTGGCCAGATGAATCATAATATGTTAAATTACCAACCTTATCACTAAGGCCGTAAACCGTGACCATTGCTCTTGCCTGTTTTGTTACCTTCTCTAAATCACTAAGTGCTCCTGTTGAAATTTTATCAAAAATAACTTTTTCAGCAGCACGTCCACCCAAAGCAGCACACATTTCGTCAAGCATTTGCTCTGGTCGCACAATTAAACGTTCCTCAGGTAAATACCAAGCCGCTCCCAATGAACGCCCTCGCGGCACTATGGTCACCTTGACTAAAGGTGCAGCGTGCTCTAACATCCAACTGACCGTTGCATGACCTGCTTCATGAAAGGCCACAGCTCTTTTTTCAGAAGGTGTAATAATTTTATTTTTTTTCTCCAAACCTCCAACGATCCTGTCAACAGCATCTAAAAAATCTTGCTTTTCAACCGCTTTTTTACCATTTCTAGCAGCAATAAGTGCCGCTTCATTACAGACATTTGCAATATCGGCACCTGAAAATCCGGGTGTTTGTTTTGATAGAAAGTCTAAGTCTAATTTTTTAGACTTTTTAATTGGTCTTAGATGTACTTCAAAAATTTCCTCTCGTTCACGAACATCTGGTAAGTCTACAAATATTTGTCTGTCAAACCTTCCAGCACGCATCAAAGCTTTATCCAATACATCAGCCCTATTTGTTGCTGCAAGTACAATGACATTTGAATTTGAACCAAAACCATCCATCTCGGTAAGTAACTGATTTAACGTATTTTCACGTTCATCATTTGATCCTGAAAAATTACTTTTTCCTCTTGCGCGCCCAATAGCGTCAATTTCATCGATGAAAATTATCGCAGGAGATTTTTCTTTTGCTTGTTTAAATAAATCTCGAACTCTAGAAGCTCCGACACCAACGAACATTTCTACGAAATCAGATCCAGAGAGTGAATAAAAAGGAACTTTAGCTTCACCGGCAACAGCTTTGGCAAGTAATGTTTTTCCTGTTCCTGGAGGTCCAATCAGTAAGGCTCCCTTAGGTATCTTGCCCCCAAGAGCCGTGTATTTATCAGGACTCTTTAAAAAATCTACAATTTCTTGTATTTCTTCTTTTGCTCCTTCCAGACCAGCAACATCTTTAAATGTTGTCTTCACTTCAGTTTTTTGATCAAATAATTTTGCTTTCGATTTACCAATATTAAATATTTGTCCACCAGCACCTCCACCAGCACCTGATGACATGCGACGCATAATAAATATCCATGCACCGATAATAATAACGAAGGGCAATAATGTCAGAAGAAAATCTCCCCATATGTTTTCTTCTATTTTGTAATCTACACTAGTATTTAATTCATATACAGTTTTAATTTCACGTAATGTGTTCTCAAAATTTTGAAGATCTCCCAATTGAAACTCGTAATTTGGAACCTTTCCAGACATAGGGAGCAATTGAGGTTTAACCGAGTTTTTATGTTCACTTGAACTGGCGGCCTCAGAAGTCAGGTAAACCTGAGCTTCTCGTCGGTTTATTATAACAACCTTTTCAACTTCACCATCGCGCAAATAATCAAAGAATTTGTCTTGTGTGGTTGTTGACCCTACATTTGAACCCATGCCTCCTGAGAAAACATTAATTCCAAGAAAAACAGCAATTATAATTCCATAAATCCAATAGGGATTGAGTTTTGGCTTTTTATTTGATTTTTTATTTACTGGCATCCACTTTGTTTTAGTAACTTGTTTTTATTTCAGTCATTTTGGAGTCACCCCAGAGACTTTCAATATCATAATATTCTCTCACATGTTTTTGAAACACATGAATAACGACATTTACATAATCCATTAGTACCCATTCAGCATTGTCATTTCCTTCTATGTGCCAAGGATTATCTTTAGTCGTTTTACTGACTTTCTTTTGTACAGAGTTTACAATCGCTTTCACTTGAGTATTCGATGTACCTTCACAAATAACAAAATAATCACAAACTGTATTTTCAATTTCCCTTAAATCTAAAATAGTTATCTGTTGACCTTTTACATCTTCAATACCTTCAACTATGATGGTTATTAATTGGTCTGCAGTAAATATTTCTTTAGTCATTAATTTTTTTTATTTGTACAAAGTTATTACATTTTGCTTCAAAACTCGTGTAAAAAATCTTAAGAAAATTATAATTTAAAATTTTTATCTATTGACTATCATCAAACTTAATGCCATTGACTCAACAAATTCCTACCTACGACAGTTGTGTGACACAATTCCAGTAGATGATATGACTATTGTTGTTGCCGATTTTCAAAATAAAGGACGAGGTTTAATGGGCACCGCATGGAATTCCGAAAAAGGTAAAAACCTTACCTACAGTGTTTTTAAACGGCATGTTTGTTTTCTTGTAGATAGAAATTTCTATGTGAGTATAGTAACATCGTTAGCATTGATTAAAACATTAAAGCGATTTAAGATTCGAGATCTTTCAATTAAATGGCCTAACGACATTTTGGCAGGTAATAAAAAAATATGTGGTATTCTTATTGAAAACGTCATAAAAAGGAACCAACTTGAAATTTCAATTATCGGAATTGGGCTAAATGTCAATCAACATAATTTTGTTAATTTACCCAATGCATCATCTATGAAAAAATTGACAGGGTCCGTTTTTAATTTGGATAAAGTTTTACGTGTTTTTCAAAAAGAAATCAAAACATATTTTGAAATTTTAAAACATGAAGAATACGAGTTATTGAAAAATGAATATGAGAGACATTTATTTCAGCAAAAAAAGAAATCCCAATTTAAAATGCCCTCAGGTACTGTAATGACTGGTATTATAGAAGGTGTTAATGAGCAGGGTGAATTAATTATACGTGATCACGACGGTATAAAAACTTCCTATGGTTTTAAAGAACTTGAATTAATTTATTAAAATAGCTGTTGGCATGTTTTTAGCTAAAGACTCTATAAATTTAGAAATGGGTCCCTTTATCATCATGGTCATCATGGGATTGAAGTTTCCTGAAAAGTTCAGTAGAATATTACTTTTATTTTCTGACACAGGTGTTATATCTGCTGTTAATGTAAAGTCTAATTTGCCTCCTGCAGCTCCTAAAACGACTTTATTTGGACTAATTTCTTCTTTTTTTTGTAAAACTATTTCTGGCATTCCTTTGAGTGCGAAAAGAAATTTATCAGTTTGTAAAACCTCAAATTTACTGATGTTTTCTGGCATTAATTTCTCAAAATTTTGAATATCTGATAAAAACATAAAGCAATCTTTAGCAGATTTTTCGACTGAAACTGTTGGCGAATTCAAGTTCATGTTACGATTATTTTAATTTAGTTTTTGACCATTCACTAGGCTGTGCATTCCATTCAGTTAGTATGGTCATTTCTTTTTTGTTAATATATTTTGTTTCAAGCGCTTGTTCGAGCAAATTATCATAATTACTTAGTGTATGTAGCGTGACACCCTCTTTTGAAAAATTGTTGTTTGCAGTTGTAAATCCGTAAGTAAAAATGGCAACCATGCCTTTAACATTATATCGGGCCTCTTTTAAAGCTCTTACTGCATTCAAGCTACTTTTTCCGGTACTAATTAAATCTTCAACAACAATTACGTTTTGCCCTTTTTGGACAAACCCTTCAATTTGATTTTGTCGCCCGTGTTTTTTTGCTTCTGGACGAACATAAATAAAGGGTAGTCCCAAATATTCAGCGACCAAAATACCGATGCCTATAGCTCCAGTTGCCACTCCCGCAATAACGTCAGGTTTGCCATAATATTTTTCAATGTGTTTTGCTATTTTTTCACGTATGTAATTTCTGATAGGAGGGAAGGATAAAATGATTCTGTTATCACAATAAATAGGAGATTTCCAACCTGATGCCCAAACGAATGGTTCGGTTGGGTTTAATTTAATGGCTTTTATTTGAAGTAGAACTTCAGCCGTTTTTTTTGCAGTGGTTTTATTTGTAATCATAATTGCAAAATTAAACATTAATTTAATTTTAATAATTTAATTTCTTTGAATTAAATTATTTTTTTGAACATGTTATTAGTGAACGAAAAAATAGTATTTTTACGTGTAACAAATATGGTATTCTTCACATGTACAAAATTTTTGTTAACGATAAGCCAATTGTCTTAACATCTGAAGTTTCCTCAGATAAACACTATAAAACCTATCCTTTAAAATACGTTGATTTACCTCGTGTTATTAGAGATTTTAGAAAAACAGACACTAAAGGGGTTTATTTATACCACAAGAATTCAGATAAATTACTTCGAAAGTTTCTGAAAAAATTCCCTAACGTTATCGCGGGTGGGGGTAAAGTCTATAATAATGATGAGAAAGTATTATTTATCTATAGAAATGACAAATGGGATTTACCAAAAGGGAAGGTTGAAATTCATGAGTCAATTGAAGAAGGTGCAATTCGAGAAGTTGAAGAGGAGACAGGGGTATCTGGTCTTGTGATTACGAAGCCACTTAGTACAACTTATCATATTTTTAAACGTAATGGTCGCTATAAAATCAAAATCACATATTGGTTTAAAATGCACACAACGTTTGATGGTAAGCTTGTTCCTGAAATAAAGGAAGGCATCACAAAGGCGAAATGGCTAGGAAAAAAAAAGGTGGATAAAGCTCTGAAAAATAGTTATGCTAATATTAGAGAGCTGTTTTAATTTTTTGTTGTTGTATACGTGTAAAGCGTTCAGTGTAGCATGCAAATTTAATTCCTTAGAACTGAATACATATGATTTTGAATAACGTTAAGAATACAAAGCTGTTATACAATTTCCACACTATTTTAACTGCGTTCAAACATACGTGTGCTCTAATTATGACTTCTGTATAACTTTCTTTTTTGACTTGTCAGTATTGATTTTAAATGTATTTTTGACGCTTCCTAAATACAGGTAATTATGACTGAGTTTATCAATAAGCGTGCATCTAATGCAAAGAATGATATTTTAAGTGGTTTAACAGTAGCATTAGCATTAGTACCTGAAGCTGTTGCATTTGCCTTCGTAGCAGGAGTTGACCCTTTGGTTGGACTATATGCGGCATTTATGATTGGATTAATAACCTCAGTTTTTGGTGGTCGACCTGGAATGATTAGTGGTGCCACAGGAGCTTTAGCTGTTGTGATGGTTGCACTGGTCGCAGAAGGTAATGCGTTAGGTCAAGAAGGAGAGCAGTTAGGATTGTATTATCTATTTGCAACTGTCATATTAATGGGTGGTATTCAAATGCTCGCAGGGGTATTCAAACTTGGTAAGTTCATAAGATTAATCCCGCATCCTGTTATGATGGGTTTTGTCAACGGTTTAGCAATTGTTATTTTTCTATCGCAACTGGGAATGTTTATGACAGTAACCAATGGAGAAGAGGTTTGGATGCAAGGAACACAATTATTAACAATGTTAGGATTAGTGGCGTTGACAATGACTATTATGTTTGTTATACCAAAATTTACCAAAAAAATACCAGAAGCGTTGTTAGCAATTTTTGTGGTTTCAGGAATTGTGATTTTTGGTGATCTTGATGTTGCAACTGTTGGAAGTTTCATTAAAGAAGGTGGAGGAGAAGGACTAAAAGGAGGCTTACCACAATTTCAGTGGAAGATATTTGAGCAAATTCCTTTTGATTGGAATACATTGAGATTTATTGGTCCATACGCATTAATTCTAGCTGCAATTGGGTTAATTGAGTCATTAATGACTTTAAATCTAATTGACGATTTAACCGAAACCCGTGGAAATTCTAACCGTGAATGTTTGGCTCAAGGCGGTGCAAATATTATCACAGGTCTTTTTGGTGGTATGGGAGGTTGTGCAATGATTGGTCAATCTATTATTAACATTAAAGGAGGTGGACGAGGTCGATTATCTGGAATTGTTGCTGCATTAGCGTTACTCGGGTTTATCTTATTTGCTTCAGGTTTAATTGAACAAGTACCAATTGCTGCACTTGTGGGTGTGATGTTCATGGTAGTTGTCGGTACGTTTGCTTGGTCAAGTTTTAGGATTATAAATAAAATCCCAATCGCAGATCTGTTTGTTTTAATATTAGTTTCTAGTCTTACGGTATTATTTGACTTAGCCATCGCAGTAATTGCAGGTGTGATTGTCAGTGCTTTAGTTTTTTCTTGGGAGAATGCCAAACGGATTCGTGCAAGAAAACGATTGAAAGAGGATGGAACTAAAGTTTATGAGATTTGGGGCCCGTTATTTTTTGGAAGTATTAGTGCTTTTAACGATAAATTTGATGTAAAAAACGACCCAAAATGTGTAGAAATTGATTTTGTTGAGTCACGCATAAGTGATCATTCGGCCATTGAAGCCATTTTTAATTTGGTGACTAAGTATCATCTTGCAGATAAAAAAATCACTTTGAAACACCTAAGTGGTGACTGTAAAACTCTTTTGTATAAATCAAGTACAACTTTTAAAGATGTTATTGTCGAAGCTATCGATGATCCGCGATATCATCTCGTCGAAAACCCAGAAGCTTTCACCAAAGGCTTGAATGAATACTCCTTATAGTCTGATTACGGAGTCGCTTCTAGAGATGTTTATTAAAATCGATATTTAATTAGAAAAAGTTAATTCGAATATGATGTTGTTATTTCAATTTTACAGCCGATGGTACGAGCTTGGTGAAATTCCCATTGTTACGAATAACATCTCGAACTATGGACGATGCGATGAATGATGTTTCGGCTGAGGTTAACAAAAAAATAGTTTCGATTGGTGCTAGATTTCGATTCGTGTGCGCTATGGCTTTTTCAAACTCGAAATCTGCAGGATTTCGAAGTCCTCTTAAAATAAATTCAACTCCTATTTCTTTACAAAAATCTACAGTTAATCCACTGTAGGTAAGTACTTTGACTTTTGGTTCATCAGAAAATGTACGTTCTATAAATTGTTGACGTTCTTTCAACGAAAACATATATTTTTTGTCAGCATTAACCCCAATAGCTACTATAATTTCATCAAAAAGCTTGACACCTCTTTTAATTATATCGTAATGGCCAAGGGTTATAGGATCAAATGAACCAGGAAATATCGCTCGTTTCATAACACTAAATTAATATTTTTATTTTAACGCTTCTTCAATAGCGTTATTAAACAGTTCTTCTAATGTCATACCAGCAGCGATAGCTTGCTGTGGTAAAATACTTTCTTTTGTCAACCCCGGAACTGTATTAATTTCTAACAAATAGGGCTGCTCGTCAATGAGAATAAATTCACTTCTTGAAAAACCTTTGAGTTTTAAAATTGTGTAGACTTGTTTTGCAATCTTATTTGTATTTGTGGTTTCATTTTTTGTCAAACGCGCTGGCGTGATTTCTTGACACTCTCCTGAGTACTTTGCTTCAAAATCAAAAAAGTCGTTATCACTTACGATTTCTGTGATGGGAAGAACTTTAATGTCTCCTTTAAAAGTTATAACGCCAACAGAGACCTCAATACCATCTAAAAAAGATTCAATGATAATTTCGTTATCCTCTTTATAAGCAACATCGATAGCACGACCGAGTTCTTCTTCTTTATAAACTTTTGAAATTCCAAAACTACTTCCTGATTTATTAGGCTTTACAAAGCAGGGTAATCCCACACGATCTAAAACTTTTTTTTCATTTATAGGATCACCAAAATTAAGATAATAAGAGGTTGCAGTCTTAATGCCATTCGCTTTTAAAATACTTAAGCAATCTCTTTTATTGAAGGTGATTGCGGCTTGATACATGTCACAGCTCGTGTGAGGAATATTAAGAAGCTCGAGATATGCTTGAAGAGAACCATCTTCTCCCGGCGCACCATGTATGGCATTAAAGGCGCAATCAAAGGTAACTGTGTTGTCGTTGATAAGAATTGAAAAATCATTTTTGTTGATAGCATACTCTTGATCATCTTCACTTAGATAAAACCATTTGTCTTTTAAAATCACAATCTTAAATGGTTGATATATGTCCCTATTCAAGGTATTATAAACAACATTTCCACTATCGATTGAAATTTGATATTCGCTAGAATATCCCCCCATCAATATGGCAATGTTTTTTTTCATCTGTCGTATTTACTAATGGTGTTTAAAAGAAAATTTAAATAGTTTAATCAGTGTAAAAATATCATTTATTTATTCAATCGAAAAACCTTTTTGTCATTATGCAGCGTATAACAAGTAAACTTGATTGATTTTGATTAATTTTGTAAAATAAAGAGAAATATGAAGATCCTCCGTTTTGTTTTTAGTAAGGTTTTTTTGTTGCAATTAATATTTGCTACAATATTACTCATGTTACTGTCTTACGGAGTATTAAAATGGTTAGATCGTACGACTAATCATGGTGAATTTATTGAGGTCCCTGTGTTAATTGGAAAGACATTAGATGTGACAAAAAAAGAAACTCAAAATTTAAAATTACAAATAGTTGTTCAAGATTCTGCCAACTATAATCCGAATTACCCAATATATTCTGTGATAGAACAATCGCCTATGGCAAAATCTTTGGTCAAAGAGCAAAGAAAAATTTATCTCACACTCAATCCATCAGGATATCGAAATGTTGGCATGCCAAACATTATCCGACGAACATTTAGACAAGCAAAACCAACCCTAGAAGCTCTAGGTTTTGAAATTGGCAATATTTCTTATTCAGATGATATTGGAAAAGATGAGGTTCTTAAAATACAGTACAAGGGTAAAAAAATTACTCCAGGAATGTTACTTCGTAAAAAATCAAAAATTGATTTGGTACTTGGTAATGGTTCAAGAGGTATCCAAATTCCTTGATTCAAAGTGAAAAAAATAGAAGATGACAACACCTTACACGAGCATTATTCATTTATTGCTGATCAAGGTCAACAGCCCCTTAGAATAGATAAATATTTAATGAATTTTATCGAAAACTCTACTCGGAATAAAATTCAATCAGCAGCTAAAGAAGGAAGTATTTTTGTTAACGACATCGCAGTGAGATCAAATTATAAAGTCAAGCCTTTTGATCGAATTAAAGTTTTATTGTCATATCCCCCTCATGAACATTTATTGGTTCCGGAAAATATTCCCATTGACATAGTTTATGAAGATGACGAGTTATTAGTGGTAAATAAACCTGCTGGTATGGTGGTACACCCAGGACATGGGAACTACTCGGGGACTTTAATTAACGCATTGACCTATCATTTTGATAATTTACCAAATAATTCAAGCGAACGACCAGGTTTAGTTCACCGTATAGATAAAGATACTAGCGGTCTTTTAGTAATTGCAAAAACCGAGGATGCTATGGCACATTTATCAAATCAGTTTGCTAAAAAAACGAGTAAACGTAATTATATCGCTCTGGTTTGGGGTAACCTTATTGAGCAAGAGGGAACCATATCAGGTAATATTGGAAGACATCCAAAAAATAGATTACAAAATACGGTCTTTCTTGATGATGCTCCTGAAAAAGGTAAGTCTGCCGTAACTCATTACAAAGTGCTAGAGAATTTTACCTATGTAACCTTGGTTTCATGTACGCTCGAGACTGGTAGAACACATCAAATACGTGTGCATATGAAACATATTGGACATACCTTATTTAATGACGAACGCTATGGTGGTAATCTGATATTAAAAGGAACAACGTTTTCAAAATATAAACAGTTTGTTGAGAACTGTTTTAAAGTTTTACCACGTCAAGCATTACATGCAGAAACTTTAGGATTTGTGCACCCAAAAACAGGTGAGTTTATGAGTTTTACCGCCGATATTCCGAATGATATGAAAACATGTATTGAAAAATGGCGTTCCTACGCAACACATCAAATATAGCTTGAGTTTAATGTGTTTTTCGAGTAATTGTTTTGTTGTTTAGTTTGCGAAAATCAAACCTTTATATATTAAAATACTGAAGTATCTCAATTTAACTGTCTAAATAGATATTATTTATTCAAGAAATTATAATAAATATAAACCATTACAATAATTTCAAATGTGAATTGTAACTTTGACTCGTACGAAAAATTTAAACTATGAAGTTAGTATTATCTCCAGCCAAATCGCTTAATTTTGAATCCGAAATTCCAACAAAAATCACAACAAGTGCCTGTTTTTTGAAAGAGTCTGAACATTTAAATAAAATACTTAAAAAAAAATCAGGTCAAGAATTATCTAAGCTCATGAAAATTTCAGCTAATTTGGGTCAGCTCAATTATGAGCGGAATCAGGATTGGCAATTACCGTTCAATGCTTCAAATTCAAGACAAGCTTTGTTCGCTTTTTCAGGAGATGTTTATAAAGGACTTGATGCATATACTATCCCTGAAAGTAAATTTGATAAAGTTCAAAATACCATCCGAATTATATCAGGTCTTTATGGTATTTTAAAACCAATGGATCTAATGCAGCCTTATCGGTTAGAAATGGGAACCAAGTTTCCAGTTGGAAAAAATAAAAATCTATATGAGTTTTGGAGAAAGAAAATTACAAGTGCTTTGAACGATGAACTAAAGGATGATGAACTTCTTCTAAATTTAGCCAGTGTTGAGTATTTTAAGGCTATTGACAAAAAAGTATTAAAAGTCCCAGTAATAAATGCAATATTTAAGGATTTTAAAAACGGCGAATATAAAACCATCGCTATTTTTGCTAAAATTGCTCGAGGGCTGATGGCGCGTTATGTTGTCGATTCAAATGCGAATCATATTAATGACATTAAGGGCTTTAATTACGGTGGTTATGGATTTAGTGAAACTATGTCAACAGAAACAGAGTTGGTTTTCACCAGATAAAAGATACCATTTTTTACAGTTTATGAACTTGTCGATTGAGTAGTAATTAAAAACACGGATTTATTGTTTTCAATCTTGGATAATTAAGTTAAGAATCGCTTCAATTGTTGTCTCTTCTCTAAGGAAATAGAATGATTGTTCACAAGAATCTTAAGATGCTGTTGGTTTTTATCTTTTTCGTAGAGTAATGTGAAAAAATCTTTAATTGAAATGCTCGAGGAAGCCTTTTTAACCAATATTAGCGAGTCACCAACAGTGACTTGACCTGTCTCTAAAACACGTGTATACACTCCTGGTTTACAATGTTCAATAAATTGTTTTACAATCTTTGGTGAGCCAATTTTAGCAGCTAATGTTGCACATGGTTCGCGTGGTTGCGTTATTTGAACCAAAGCAGATCCTACTTTGTAAATGTCACCAACATTTAATTGCCCTTCAGTTAGACCTGAAATTGTTAAATTTTCACCAAGCATACCAAAATCCCATGTAATATCTGGATATAAATTTCTCCAATGGTCATAGCTATCTGCAGAAAATAAGTAACATGCTTTAAAGGTGCCACCGTGAACTTTTTTATTTGATATTTCATCTCCTTGCACATGAGTTTTATCTAAAAATATAGGTCTATTTGATGGGTTTTTATAGATTCCAGTTAGTTGTTTCTCATTGTTGATGACAACACTTTGCGCTATTCCGATGTTTGTTGATACTACTTTCATGATTTAATTATTTTTTAAAACTGATTTTCCTCTCCAATAATTCGGAATTGTCAAGTTTAACAGATCGGCAATTGTACTAGCAGTGTCGTAGGTCACGATACTTTTATTAAGGGCGCCTTTCGGTGAGACGTTTGGGCTAAAAATAATCCATGGTATTTCGGTTTCTAATAATGTTTTTCCGCCATGAGTTTTACCAATGCCACCATGGTCAGATGAAAAAATGATGGCAGAATGTTTTAACATGTTTTCCTTACTCAGGGTATTCACTATTGTCCCGACATGTGAGTCAATCGTTTGGATAGCTTTATAATAGGCTTCAGTATCATGACCCCTGTCGTGTCCTGTAATATCTGGCTCATCAAAATGAATAAAAGTGAATGCTGGTTTTTCAGAAACAATAAATTCTAAGGCCTTATCTAATGTGTCATTATCTGACTTACCATTGTAATTTAAATCGACCAAACTTTTTTCAAACAAATAACCAATACCACTCCAAGTATACACAACACCTTTTTTTTCATTCGGTAATTGCTCATTTATCAAACTTATGATGCTGGGGTAGATACTATCGGTTCCGTTAACTCTTGGAGGTAATTCTGGTTGTTTACTTCCCCATTCGGTAAAACCGTGTAGTTCTGGTCCAGAACCCATAATCATTGACGCCCAATTTACAGCACTTGATGTGGGAAAAACAGCACGTGCCTTCAGAGAATAACTCCCTTTTAACATCATTTCTCTAATGTTAGGAATATTCGCTTTATTATTAAAGGCATAGGCGCCAAAACCATCTGAACCAATTAAAATGACATGTTTAATACTATTATTTTCAATGTATGACTTATTGTTTGATGATGTGCACCCTGAAAAAATAAATACTGACAAAAGTAGGTAGGTGTAATTACTCATAAATCTAATACTTAAATTGTTCGATATCATCTGTAGAGGTTGCCTGTTAATACCATCGTTTTTTATTCTTTTTTGAGGCTTTACTTTTTCGTCCTTTTTTGTGTTTACTTTTTTGAATTTTTGACTTATTAAAATTTATTTTTTCAGTTACATCCAAAGGATAAGGATGATCACTGACAACATCCAAATCGAAATTTATAAGACGCTCTATTTTTTTTATGTATGATTTTTCATCAATTGAACATAAAGAGAAGGCTCTCCCTTTCTTCCCAGCGCGAGCTGTTCGTCCAATTCTATGCACATAGGTTTCAGGTATATTGGGTAAATCAAAATTAATTACTGACTCTAAATTTTCAATATCTATACCTCTTGCTGCCACATCTGTCGCAATTAAGATGTTTACTTTATTCATTTTAAAATTTGCAAGGGCATTTTGTCTATTTTTTTGAGTTTTATTACCATGAATGCTCGTAACTAGATATCCATTTTTGAGTAGTGTTTGCTCTAGTTTTTCAACACCAAATTTTGTCCTTCTAAAAATGATTAATGATCCTTTAATAGTGTTCCGCAACAAATGTAAGCAAAGCTCCATTTTGTGGCGTTTAGAAACATAATATAACCATTGATTTACATTTTCAGGAATAGTTATACTAGGGGTAACCTCAATTCTAATAGGATCCTCAAGTATATTACTTACAAGCTCTTCAACCTTTTTTGGTATGGTTGCAGAAAACATTAAAACTTGCTTTGACTTTGAACATAATCGCTCTATTTTTTTTACGTCGTTTATGAAGCCCATGTCCAACATCAGATCAGCCTCATCAACAACGAAAATTTCTATATAATCAAGATTGATTAAGTCTTGTTTGTGTAAATCTAGTAAACGTCCAGGTGTAGCTATCAGAATATCCAAGCCTTTCTTTAAAACATCCTTTTGGGGTTCTATAGAGACACCCCCGTAAAACACCCCTATTCTTAGATTTATATACTTTCCGTAGTTACTGAAATTTGAACCGATTTGAATAGCTAATTCACGTGTTGGGCTTAAAACGACAGCTTTTATTTTTTTACTTTTTTTAGGAGCATCCTTGTAGGTATGTAATAGTTGTAATATTGGTAGAGCGAAGGCTGCTGTTTTTCCAGTTCCAGTCTGTGCTGAGGTGATTATATCTTTTTTTTCAAGTATTGAAGGGATTGCATTAACTTGAACCAACGTTGGATTTTCATAGCCCTGTTCGGCAATAGCTCTGAGTAACGGCTTATTGAGTTTTAAGTCTTTAAAGGATATCAAATGTAACTTTCTTTGAGTAAAGATAGTTAATAGCTTTGATATGAGAGTTAAAAAAAACCACTTCAATTTTGAAGTGGTTTTTTATTTATTTAATTCTTGGTGAGGCTACTTTATCATATCGTAACTACGCTTAATAAAATTGGTTAGTTCTTCACCCTTTAACAGTCCTTGAGATAGTCTTGCTAAATCTAAACTTTGATTAATAAGGCGCTCTTGTTTTTTTCGAGTTTTGGTATTCAATATTTGCCCAATTAACTCTGAGTTAGTGTTAACCACAAGGTTATACATTTCTGGCATATTGCCCATGCCAAACATTCCTCCACCGCCAGTTTGCTGCATTTCTTTCATACGACGCATAAATTCTGGTTGTGTAATGATAAATGGAGAAGCACTGCTTTCCATTGCCTCAAGTTGTACCATGAATTTTTCTGATGGTACTACTTCTTTTAACAGCTCATCCAAAAGTTTTGTTTCATCCTCGTTTAATTTTGAGATTGTTTGGTCTTCTTTTTTAATGAGATTATCAATGTGATCACCATCAACACGTGCAAATGAAATATTGTCTTTGGTTGTTTCTAATTTTTGAATTAAATGTGAAACGATTGGAGAATCTAATAATAAAACCTCATAACCTTTGGCTTTTGCTGCTTCAATGTAGCTATGTTGGGCATCTTTGTCTGATGCGTATAAAATCACTAATTTGTCATCTTTATCAGTTTGATTAGCTTTGATTTTATTATAAAGCTCGTCGTACGTGTAATAAGTACCGTCTACTGAAGGATACAGTACAAAGGCCTCTGCTTTTTCGAAGAATTTTTCTTCCGAAAGCATACCATATTCAATAACAATTTTAATATCATTCCACTTTGCTTCAAAATCTTCACGATTATTTTTAAATAAAGATTTTAATTTGTCAGCAACTTTTCGTGTAATATAAGATGAGATTTTTTTCACAGCTCCGTCCGCCTGTAGGTAACTTCTAGATACGTTTAAGGGAATGTCAGGAGAATCAATAACACCGCGCAACATTGTGAGGAACTCTGGAACTATACCTTCCACATTGTCTGTGACAAAAACCTGATTTTGGTATAATTGTATTTTATCTTTTTGTATGTTCAAATCATTGGTCATTTTTGGGAAATATAAAATCCCCGTCAAATTGAACGGATAATCAACATTTAAGTGAATGTTGAAAAGAGGTTCTTCAAATTGCATTGGGTACAATTCACGATAAAAGTCTTTGTAATTACTTTCATCTAAATCTGCTGGTAATTTCGTCCATGCAGGATTGGGATTATTGATAATATTATCAACGGTGATTTGTTTGTGAGGCTCAGTTGTCTCTTTCCCGTCCTTGTCTGTGGTCGTTTTTGGAGTAAAATCAGGGTCATTTATTTCTTTTGTACCAAATTTTATTGGGATCGGCATGAACTTGTTATATTTTTCTAACAACTCTTTTATTCTTGCTTCTTCCAAAAACTCTGTTGAGTCCTCTGCAATGTGTAAAATTATTTCTGTTCCTCTATCACTCTTGTCAGAAGTTTCAAGAGTAAATTCTGGAGAACCATCACATGTCCAATGTGCAGCAGATTCTTCTTTAAAAGATTTTGTAATTATTTCGACTTTCTCAGCAACCATGAATGCAGAATAAAATCCAAGTCCAAAATGGCCTATGATACCAGAATCTTTTGCGGAATCTTTATATTTATCTAAAAATTCTTCTGCACCGGAAAAAGCAACTTGATTGATGTATTTCTCAACTTCTTCAGCGGTCATTCCAAGTCCTTGATCAATAATATGAATTTTTTTTCCTTTGTCATCAATCCGTACTTCAATTTTTGGATTGCCAAATTCAATTTGAGCGTCACCAACATTGGATAGATGCTTTAGTTTTAAGGTAGCATCGGTCGCGTTACTTATAAGTTCACGTAAAAATATTTCGTGATCACTATACAAGAATTTTTTAATGAGCGGAAAAATATTTTCCACAGAAACATTAATATTTCCTTTCGTCATAATTTTATTTTTTAAAATTTATACACCAGCATGGTGTTTTCTTTATGTTATAAACAACGTTTCAAAAAAAATACCAAGTTTACATTTCTGACAAGATGACATAAAATTAATTTCATTGAAAAAATATAAAAGTTTACTAATAATTTATTTTCTAAATTCTTTTAGCCTCTTAATTATATTATTTCACTAAATTTAAATCGATTTTAATTTGATATCTATGTACAATTCAAAAATAATAGGATTGGGTAAGTACTTGCCTGAGCAGGTTGTCACGAATCATGACTTATCAGAAATGATGGATACTAATGATGCCTGGATTCAGGAACGAACTGGAATTAAGGAACGTCGTTGGATTCGTAAGGGAACCGAAGATACTTCCGCGGTAATGGGAGCTAAAGCGGCTAGGGTCGCAATTGAGCGCTCAGGATTGAAGCCCGATGATATTGATTTTATTGTTTTTGCAACGATGACGCCAGACTATTATTTTCCAGGATGTGGCGTGCAAATCCAAGACATGTTAGGGATGCAAACAGTGGGTGCCTTGGATATCCGCAATCAATGCTCTGGTTTTGTTTACGCATTATCTGTTGCAGATCAATACATTAAAACAGGTATGTATAGAAACATACTTGTTGTTGGTGCTGAATTTCATTCTAACGGATTAGATAAAAGTACACGGGGAAGATCTGTCACTGTTATTTTTGGTGATGGGGCTGGCGCTTGTGTTTTATCTCGCGAAAAAAATTTAAATAAAGGAATTTTATCTACGCATTTACACAGTGAAGGTAAATATGCAGAAAAATTAACTGTTAAATCACCGAGTATTAAGCATTGGATTCCTGAAATATTATCTTCAAAAGAAGAAGATTTATCTTATTTTCCTTACATGGACGGAACTTTTGTATTTAAAAATGCCGTTGTTCGTTTTAGTGAAGTCATTCGGGAAGGATTGTTAAAAAACAAACTTGATAAAGAGGATATTGATTTACTCATTCCGCACCAGGCAAATTTAAGAATCGCTCAATTTATTCAGAAAAAATTTGGCTTGCATGATGATCAAGTCTTTAATAACATTATGAAGTATGGCAACACAACTGCAGCTTCAGTAATTATTGCACTAACCGAGGCTTGGGAACAAGGTCTTATCAAGGAAAATACTAATGTTGTATTAGCAGCATTTGGTAGTGGGTTCACATGGGGAAGTGTTATCATAAAGTGGTAAATTCATGTGTAATAAAAAACCCAAAACAACTGTTGTTTTGGGTTTTTTCACTACTAACCAACATTAACATTAACTACAATGTTCTTTTATAAGACGTCAAAAAGCCTATTTTATTATTCACAAAAATTACTTTAAATAAACTTTAACATAACGTTTATATTTATTTTAAAAATTTTAACAACAGCTAAATGAAAACATTAGTTTTTGGAACATCCTTAAAGCCCGATAAGTACTCAAATAAAGCTCTACAAATGTTAGTTTCTAAAAATTTTGATGTTGTTGCTTTTGGTATATATAAAGGTACTGTTGCTTACGTTTCTGTAGAACCAAGTCTCAAAAACTACATAAACATACATACCATAACATTATATTTAAGTTCAAAAAATCAAAAACAATATTATGATTACATATTATCGCTTGAACCGAAACGTGTTATTTTTAATCCAGGCACAGAAAATGAAGAATTTTATAAATTATTGGAAGCTCAAAATATAAAAGTCGACATTGCTTGTACATTAGTGTTACTTTCTACGAATCAATACTAGACCAATAAAAGTAAGTAGCCCATTAATCGGAAGTAATTCATAACCGACAACATAGCCTCCCACACTTTCACTAGGAATATTACCAATAATGGCGGTTATTATCACAGAAATAATCGCTACTATCCAAACATACTTATCTCTGATTGAAAACTTTGTGAAAATACCAAAAGCAAATAGGCCTAGTAGGGGCCCATAAGTGTACCCAGCTACAGTTAATAAACTATCAATGACATTGGTCGTTAACACATGTTTAAAAATTATAATAACCAGAACGAGTAAAATACTCATACCGATGTGCACTTTTTTTCTAAGACGTTTTTGTTTTTTTTTATTTTCCTTCTCTATATTTAAAAAATCAATGCAAAAAGAGGTGGTTAACGAAGTAAGGGCACTATCTGCGCTGCTGTAGGCTGCGGCAATTAGTCCCAACATAAAAGTAATGGCCAAAGTAATCCCTAATCCTCCATTTAAAGCAATTTCAGGAAATAATAAATCTGTTCTAGGTTGACCATCCATTAGAGGTATTTCAATATTGTATTGGTCTGAATAGATGTAAAGAAGTGCTCCAAGTAGCATGAATAAAAATGTTACAAAAACGAGAACAATACTAAAATATATCATATTTTTCTGAGCATCCTTTAATGATTTACAGGTTAGGTTTTTTTGCATCATATCCTGATCTAAACCAGTCATGCATATGGTTATAAACATACCCCCTAAGAATGATTTGATAAAATGCCCTCGCTCTAAAAAACTGTCAGTTACGAAGACATTGCTATATTTTTTGAGTTCCTCCGATGTTAAAAACTCTTCAAAGGACCATCCTAAATTTTGATTAATAAAATAGATAGAAAGTACAACTGCTACGATCATGAAAAATGTTTGTAAAGTATCAGTCCATACAATAGTTTTTATGCCTCCTTTGTTGGTGTATATCCATATGAGTAAAATTGAAATTATGACAGTGATTTCAAATGGAATATGCCAAGCATTAAAAACAAACTGTTGAAGGACTATAGCTACTAAAAACAACCTAAAAGCTGCTCCTACAACTCTTGATACAAAAAAGAAAAAGGCTCCAGTTTTATGACTAACAACTCCAAAACGTTGAAATAAATATTCATAAATTGAAGTCACATTGTGTTTGTAATATATAGGGAGAAGTAAATACGCAACGACAAAATAACCAAACATGTAGCCCAAAACAACTTGAAAGTAACTAAATTCAGAATTTTCAATCCAACCAGGAACTGAAATAAAAGTAACGCCAGATAATGATGCTCCAACCATTCCAAAAGCTACTAAATACCACGGGGATTGTTTACCGGCATTGAAGAAATCTTCATTATTGTCGTTACGCCCGGTAACGAATGAAATTAATAAAAGAAGACCAAAGTAGGCTCCAATTAAAATAAGTATTTGTGTAGCATCCATGCAACAGTAGTTTGGCAATTAAAATACAAATTTATAATATACTACAGCTTTATTGGTTTAAAAGTTAGATAATCTATAGAAATCAATTTCAGAATTAATTGTAAATTTGTGTCCATGGATTTTTCTTCAAAATTACTTCAGAATGCTGTCAACGAAATGTCTCAATTACCAGGGATTGGTAAGCGTACCGCCTTGCGGTTAGTGTTGCATTTAATTCGTGAATCTCCTGACAAAACCACATATTTGACAGAGGCACTTTTCAAGATGAGGAGTGAGCTTAAGTTCTGCAGAAGCTGTCATAATATTAGTGATGTTGAGCTCTGTGAAATCTGTGCTAATCCACATCGGAATCGTGAAATAATCTGTGTTGTTGAAGATATTCGAGATGTTATGGCTGTTGAAAGCACAAGTTCTTTCAGAGGGTTGTATCATGTTTTGGGAGGTAAAATTTCACCTATTGATGGTATTGGTCCGCATGATTTAACCATTAGTTCATTGGTGGAAAAAATTAAAAAAGGCAATGTTAAAGAACTTATTTTCGCCTTGAGTTCTACCATGGAAGGTGATACAACTAATTTCTATATTTACAGAAAAATTCAGGATTTGAATGTGGTTACCTCAACTATTGCAAGAGGTATTTCAATAGGTGATGAATTAGAATATGCTGATGAAGTGACACTTGGAAGGAGTATTACAAACAGGATTCCTTTTGAATTATCCTTAAAATCATAGATGGAACTTTCTATAATAATACTCAATTATAACGTTAAATATTTTTTAGACATATGCTTAAAAAGCGTTATCGCAGCGACTTCAAATGTAGATGCCGAAATTATCGTAGTAGATAATCATTCAACTGATGGTAGTGTAACGACACTTGAACAAAAATTTCCGGAGGTGATTTTTATTGCCAATGCAACAAACTTAGGTTTTTCAAAGGGCAATAATCAAGGTGTAAAAATAGCTAAAGGTAACCATGTTTGTATTCTGAACCCTGATACTGTGGTGGCTGAGGATACATTTTTAAAACTTTTAAAATTTGTTAAAACTAAACCTAATTTTGGAGTAGTCGGTTGTAAATTAGTTGATGGTACTGGTCGGTTTTTACCTGAGAGTAAACGAAATGTGCCAATAATAGAAAGAGCGCTTAAAAAGCTATACGGAATTGATAATACCTATTATGCAAATCATGTAGAGCCTGATGCTGTTGGTGAAGTTGATATTCTTGTCGGAGCTTTTATGTTTATGAAGAAAAAGATCTACGACCAAGTTGGTGGTTTTGATGAAGATTATTTCATGTACGGTGAAGACATTGATTTATCTTACAAGTTGCTAAAGTCCGGTTTTCAAAATTATTATTTTGGCAAAACGACATGCATACATTATAAAGGGGAAAGTACAGTTAGAAATAACAGCTATTACAAACGATTTTTTGGCGCAATGAAGATTTTTTACAACAAGCATTTTAAATCTAATTTTGTAATCGATGCTGTCATTATGATTGGTATCCATTTATCTTATTTGATTAGTAAACAGTCAGAAGTTTACAAAATTGAGCCAGTTTGTTATTTTTTTATATCTGACATTGAAAATTTAAATTTAAAAACTCATTTAAAACAAGAAATCTTTGTTCAAAATCATATTCAAAATATTAAAGATGGTGCTGAGGTGATTTTCAATGGCTCTTTTTTAAATCATAAAAAAATTATTGAAAGTATGGAAAAATTGAGTCTTAATAAGACGCTAACTTTTAAGATTTTTCCAGAAAATACTAATTTTTTAATTGGGAGTAACAGTGTTAGAGATGCTGGGAACGTTATTCAGCTAAAAGATAATTAATTGAAAGAAGTTCAATTAACTAATTGATTTTTCATTAATTTTGCATTCGAAATCGATTAAAGAGCTTTTGTATTAGAGATATGGCAAAATTTGAACTGAAATTACCTAAAATGGGAGAGAGTGTCGCTGAGGCGACGATTACATCTTGGCTTAAAAATGTTGGAGATGTGATTGAAGCTGATGAGGCTGTTTTAGAAATTGCAACCGATAAGGTTGACAGCGAAGTGCCAAGTGAAGTAGATGGTGTCCTTGTAGAAAAGTTCTTTGAAGTTGATGATGTTGTGCAAGTTGGTCAAACCATTGCAGTAATTGAGGTTCAAGGAGAGGGAAGTGTTCAAAGTACTTCTATTGAAAAACATGATGTGTTAGAGGTTCAAGACAAGACGATTACATCTGAAATCTTGCCTGAGGTCAATGAATCCAAAGTCATTGTCGAATCAACATTAGATGTCTCTGTTGTTTCAAATGAAGAACGTTTCTACTCGCCTCTAGTAAGAAATATCGCTAAAAAAGAGAAGGTGACTCAGGATGAACTCGATGCAATTACAGGTTCAGGAAGTGAGGGGCGTGTAACAAAAAATGATATTCTTGCTTATCTGAAAAATAGAGTTCATCAATCAAGTGTACCCCCTGTTCAAATAATTAAACCTATTCAGTCCAATGGTATTTCAAAAGTGCCTACCCAATCGCCGGAAGTAAACCAAGTCCAGCCTATTATCAGTTCTGGTGAAGATGAAATCATTGAAATGAGTAGAATGGGTAAATTAGTAGCAAAACACATGGTTGAATCTGTTCAAACTTCTGCGCATGTTCAAAGTTTTATTGAAGCTGATGTTACTAAAATCTGGAATTGGAGAAATAAAGTTAAAAAGGATTTCAAAAATCGAGAAGGTGAAAACTTGACATTTACACCAATTTTTATGGAGGCTGTTGCAAAAGCACTTCGTGATTATCCAATGATGAATATTAGTGTCAAAGAGGATACGATTATCAAGAAAAAAAATATAAATCTTGGAATGGCTGCTGCTTTAGGCGACGGAAACCTAATTGTTCCAGTCATTAAAAATGCGGATCAACTTAATTTGATTGGTATGACCAAACAAGTTAACGATTTAGCCAATCGTGCGCGAAATAACCAATTGAAACCAGATGATATTCAAGGAGGAACCTATACAGTAACTAATGTTGGAACTTTTGGAAGTATAATGGGAACCCCAATAATTAATCAGCCTCAAGTAGGTATTTTAGCATTAGGAGCGATACGTAAAGTACCTGCAGTGATTGAAACTTCAGAAGGTGATTTTATTGGAATACGATATAAAATGTTCATGTCACACTCCTATGACCATCGTGTCGTTAATGGCGCGCTCGGAGGTCAATTCGTCAAAGCTGTGAAAGATTATCTTGAATCTTGGAACAGCGACAGAGAAATTTAGGAATTCATACTGTCCGTTTTTTAAACTTTACATCAATGGTTATCTTCATTTCAATCGTCACCAAAACAGAATGATAATTCTATTTTAAATTTAGCACACCCAATTATTTTTAGAATCCTGTTAATTGAGATTGCTTTCTTTGTAACCAATTGTATTCAGGATAATATGCAGTTTGGTCAATTAAATGAATAGCGTAAGCTTGACGCGACTTCTTGCTTGTGTTGGGTAAGCTATAATGAGGTAGGAGTCCGTGCAAAACAATACAGGTGCCTTTTTTTACCTCGAGAGGAACCATTCCTTCCATCGAAAGAGGAGCTTTGTCTAGTAAATGCATTTCTGTTCCTCCATCTTTTTTTCTTCTGAACCATGAGCGTAAGGAAGTGTGATGTCCTCCTGGTTTTGCCCATAAACAGCCATTTTCAATGGTTGCATCTTCGAGAGCAAACCAAAATCCAACGCAAGTACAAGGTTCCGTGTATAGAAATGCAGCATCCTGATGAATATCAACAACTCCTCCAATTTTAGCATGTTTGAATATAAGCATACTCTGAATAATAACATGCTTTTCTAATTTTAGTTTTAATGATAATTCCTTTAGTTTTGAAGATCTTGAAAATTCTTTAAAAACAGGATCGATGTCATGTAGCGCATGTCCAATTTTGTTTAAGGAATGAAAAAGATCATTTTTAAGGGCACCATTGTTGTTAAACGCATCTTTTTCAAAAAAATATGAAATATTGTGACCTGAATTTAGAAAATAGTCATCAGATGTCCTCACCTGTTCATTAGTTTGAAAAATTGAAGGATGTCCATCAAAATTAAATTTCTTTACGAGTTCTTTCCCTCTATGCATCAGCACATCACATTGATGTGCAGTATAAAAGTCCTTTAGAACTAAAAATCCATCTTTGTTTAATTGGTCAAGTGTCGTCATGTGTTTTTAGTATCTTAATAGGAGTTAATTTCTGTAAAAAAAAGAGATGTATTTAAGTGCATTATTTTTTGTGTTGCATGTCATGAAAATATGTTTTTACAGTTACATTAAAACTTTAATACCGAGTTTCTTTTAAAATTTAATAAATAAAATTCATATCGCATATTTATGGGAATATTTAGGATGATTGCCTCTACAGAAATTTTCAGTTTTTTGTTTATTCTAATTACATTTGCATGACAAAATAGTAATAAATGCAATTAAAACTTACAAAACCAATCTGCTTTTTCGATTTAGAGACTACGGGGGTTAATATTTCCAAAGATAGAGTTGTCGAAATTTCTATATTAAAGGTGTTTCCAAATGGTACAGAAGAGAGTAAAACTTGGCTTGTCAACCCAGAAATCGATATTCCTAAGGAAGTTATTGAAATTCATGGAATAACAAATGAAAAAGTAGCGGATGAGCCAACATTTAAGGCAGTCGCAAGAGATATTTATAACATGATAAAGGATGCTGATTTGGGCGGGTTTAACTCCAATCGATTTGATATACCATTGTTGGCAGAAGAAATGCTTCGTGCTGATATCGATTTTGATATGAACAACCGTGTCTCAGTTGACGTTCAAACGATATTCCACAAAATGGAGCAACGTACTCTCAGTGCAGCCTACAAATTTTATTGTGACGAAACGTTAGAAGACGCTCACCGAGCTGCTGCAGATACAAAAGCGACCTATGAAGTATTAAAAGCTCAGTTGGATAAATATGATTTACTCGAAAATGACACTAAATATTTAGCTGAATTTAGCACTCGACATAAATTTGCTGACTGTGCTGGTTTCATTGCCTTTAATAAAAACAATGAAGAGTATTTTACTTTTGGTAAGCACAAAGGAAAGCTTGTGAATGAAATTTTAAAAAATGAACCAGGTTATTTTGGTTGGCTTTTGAATGCGGATTTTCCTCGCTACACAAAGAAAGTATTGACAGCAATCAAATTAAAAGAACTAAATAATAAACTGTTATAGTATGAAGTTAATTTGTATTGGCCGTAATTATACCCAGCATATAGAAGAATTAGCCAATGAAAAACCTACTGATCCCATAATTTTTCTGAAACCCGATACTTCAATACTCACTAAAAAGCAACCTTTTTTTATACCTGAATTCTCCGAGGAAATTCATCATGAAGTGGAGATTTTGGTTAAAATTAATAGAGTAGGAAAATATATTGAGAAAAAATTTGCACATAAATATTACACGGAAATTGGCTTAGGTATAGATTTTACAGCACGAGATTTACAAGGCCAACTTAAAGCAAAGGGTTTGCCGTGGGAAAAAGCAAAAGCCTTTGACGGTGCTGCTGTAATTGGTAAATGGCTTTCAAAAGAAACATTCAAAAACGTTGATGACATCCAGTTTCAATTAGTAAAAAATGATGAAGTCGTTCAAAGTGGTCACACTAGTTTGATGTTGTGGAAGATTGATGAACTTATAGAATATGTATCAAAATATTTTACTTTGAAGATTGGAGATATTATCTTTACGGGTACACCTGCGGGTGTTGGAAAGGTAAATTCGAACGATAAACTAAAGGGGTTTCTTGAAAACCAAGAAATGTTCTCTGTAACAGTCAAATAAATGGAAATAAATTATAAACTAGATAAAATTCGAGACTTGTCGGACAATGATCAAGAATTTATTGAGACTCTAGCCACTACTTTTTTAGAAGAAGTTCCTGCTGATGCTCGTCTCTTAAAAATTGCTGTTGATAGTGCAGATCACTTAGCGACTTACAAAGCAGCTCATAAAATGAAACCTACAATCGATATGTTTGAGTTGGGAGTACTTGATGAATTAATTGAAGTCCAAGATTGGGGGAAGCTTGAAAAGAGAGGGGAAGATATTTCAGAGCAACTTGCAAAGGTTATGGATGCTGTTGAAAAGGCATCCTCTGAAATAAAAGAAGATTTTAATTTATAATGTTTGCTGAAATAATTACAATTGGTGATGAAATTCTCATTGGCCAAATTGTTGATTCCAATTCTGCTTTTCTAGCCAAAGAACTCAATAGAATTGGGATATCGGTTTATCAAGTAACATCGGTTCAAGACGACATCCGTCATATAAAAAAAGCGTTGAGTGAGGCCGAAGCTAATGCTGATATCATTATCATGACTGGCGGTTTAGGTCCAACCAAAGATGATATTACAAAAAACACGTTGGTTTCATATTTTGATGATGTCTTAGTTCAAAATGATTTGGTTTTAAAAAATATCGAAGATCTCTGGAGGAAATATGTAAAGCAAGATTTAGCACAAGTAAATATCGATCAAGCATTAGTGCCATCTAGAGCAAAGGTTCTTATGAATCATCATGGCAGTGCTCCTGGTATGTGGTTAGAAAAAGAGAATAAAGTTTTTATCGCTCTTCCTGGCGTTCCATTTGAAATGAAAGCACTTGTCAAACATCAAATGATACCCGCACTTCAATCACAATTAAAATTACCATTTATTTTACATAAAACGCTGCTTACCTATGGTGTAGGTGAGAGCAAATTAGCAGAGCGTCTAGAATTGTGGGCTAATAACCTACCGAAGTTCATAAAGTTGGCCTATTTACCCAGCTTAGGAAGAGTACGTTTAAGATTATCTGCGAAAGGTGACGATAAGTCAGTCATTATTAAAGAAATGGATAGACAGCTTGCACAATTAATACCTCTGGTAGATGATGTTTTTGTAGGTTTTGAGGAAGAACATTCTATCGAGGCAATTATTGGTAAGCGTTTAATGAAACTTTCCAAGACATTAGCAACTGCCGAAAGTTGCACGGGGGGTAAAATTGCAGAAAAAATCACGGCGATACCAGGAGCTTCGAATTACTTTAAAGGAAGTATTGTAAGCTATGCGACCCAATCAAAAATAGATGTTTTAAAAGTTGATGCCTTATTGATTAAAAAGTATTCTGTTGTTAGTACTCAAGTAGCCGAAGAAATGGCTAAGCAAGCTCGAATAATGTTTGATTCAGATTTTGCTATTGCCACGACTGGCAATGCAGGTCCCACAAAAGGAGATTTAAGTGCTGAAATTGGTACGGTTTGTATTGCAATTGCAACATCAAAAGACGTCATGTCACACAAATTTAATTTTGGTAATCACAGGATTAAGGTAATCAATAAAGCAGTAAATAAGGCCTTTGAGTTATTACAGAAGGAAATTTTTAAAAAATAGAGTCTTTAAAATTTGCCAACAATTAAAGAATTTGTAAATTTGCACCTCGTTTAAAAACAACAATTTTTAAAGTTAGAAAGTATGTCTAGAGTTTGTGAACTTACAGGAAAGAAAGCAATGGTTGGAAACAACGTATCTCATGCATTGAATAGAACTAAGCGTAAATTTAATGCCAATCTAATTAAAAAGCGCTTTTTCATTCCAGAAGAAGATAAATGGGTGACTTTAAAAGTATCGACTGCTGCCTTAAAAAATATCAACAAATTAGGTATTTCTGCAGTCTTGAAAGACGCAAGAGCCAAAGGATTTATTAAATAAACGCCGAAGAAAATTATACCATTATGGCAAAAAAAGGAAACAGAGTTCAGGTAATTTTAGAGTGTACGGAGCACAAAGCTTCTGGTCAGCCAGGAACATCTCGTTACATTACAACAAAAAATAAAAAGAATACACCGGACAGAATGGAAATTAAAAAATTTAATCCCATTCTTAAGAGAATGACAGTTCACAAAGAAATAAAATAATTAGATTTTCACAATTCTGAAAAACCTAACTAGAATACATTTGAATCATGGCAAAAAAATCAGTAGCATCATTACAAACAGGATCAAAAAGACTTACAAAAGCCATAAAAATGGTGAAGTCACCGAAATCAGGGGCTTATATGTTTGTTGAATCTATCATGTCCCCAGACCAAGTAAACGATTTTATTAATAAAAAATAAACGTTCAGGTCATTTAAAATTTTAAGCTGCTATCTTATACTGAAAGCGGCTTTTGTTTTTTATATTTATCGCAAAGAATAAAATTGAAGACGCCTTATACTACCTATCATATGGTTTCATAATTACAAGACAATTAGGATACACATGAGTTTTTTTAAAAATATATTTTCATCTGAAAAAAAAGAAACTTTAGACAAGGGATTGGAAAAATCCAAAACAAGTTTTTTTTCAAAATTAAACAAAGCTGTAGCGGGAAAGTCTAAAGTTGACGCTAGTGTTTTAGACAATTTAGAAGAGGTTTTGGTAACCAGTGACGTCGGTGTAAATACAACACTTAAGATTATTGATCGTATTGAGGAACGTGTGGCAAAAGATAAATATGTTGGAACAACAGAATTAAATCAGATACTTCGAGAGGAAATTGCAGGGCTACTATCTGAGACAAACTCTGGTGAGGCAACTGAGTTTTCAATTCCTGAAGGCAATAGACCACATGTGATTATGGTGGTTGGTGTGAATGGCGTAGGCAAAACTACTACTATTGGAAAATTAGCTTATCAATTTAAAAAACAAGGATTGAAGGTTGTTTTGGGAGCTGCTGACACCTTTAGAGCAGCCGCTATTGATCAATTACAAGTGTGGGCAGATCGAGTAGATGTTCCTATGATCAAACAAGCAATGGGAAGCGATCCAGCTTCAGTTGCATTTGACACATTACAATCAGCTATTTCTAGTGAAGCAGACGTTGTTATTATTGATACTGCAGGGCGCTTGCACAATAAGATTAACCTAATGAATGAACTGACTAAAATAAAACGGGTAATGCAAAAGGTTGTAGACAATTCACCTCATGATGTTTTATTAGTTTTGGATGGTTCAACTGGTCAAAATGCATTTGAGCAAGCAAAACACTTTACTGCAGCAACAGAGGTTACATCGTTATCAGTAACAAAACTTGATGGGACCGCCAAAGGTGGAGTAGTTATTGGAATAAGTGACGAATTTCAAGTACCGGTGAAGTATATAGGGGTAGGTGAAGGTATTGAAGATCTTCAAGTTTTTAATAAACATGAATTTGTTGATTCCTTTTTTAAATAATAAATGCAGGATTTACTACTTTAGTGAAAAGCACTGAGTATGTTCAAATTCATCTGTAGTTGTATCTTTTTAGTTATTTTTTCCTGTAAAAATGAGCATAATACAATAAAAAATTCTCAATTTGAGCTTGAAATAGCTGATAAAAATCCTACTGTGTTATCAGAGGAATTGCCCAAAGACTTTCGAGAGTTCAAGGAACTAGACTCAAAATACATAAATGTTACGAAACTTTGGAGTTCTTTCTACTCTGACCTTGAAGGTTTCACAGATTCTGAATATGAAATTCTTAAGCCATTCATTATTGAACAAGATATATCTGCCATTCAACAGAATATTGCTCGGGGCGACTTGTCATATGAGTTATTGACAAAGTTCTATTTGTATAGAATCAGAAAGTATGATAGGGAAAATGAGTGCTCTTTAAATTCTGTTATTTCGTTAAATAAAAATGCAATTGAACTTGCTCGAATAGCGGATAAAACGAGGTTTATTGACGTTCCTCATCCTATTTTTGGCATGCCTATTCTTCTGAAAGATAATATTAATTCATCTGATATGCCAACAACAGCTGGAGCAGAAGTTTTAAAGGATAATCTGACAGATGATGCCTTCGTTGTTCAACAATTAAAAAAACAAGGCGCAATAATATTGGGAAAAACTAATTTGAGTGAATGGGCATATTTTTTCTGTGGTGACTGCCCAAGTGGTTACAGTGCTATTGGAGGACAGACTTTAAATCCTTACGGACGACGAATTTTTGATACTGGAGGATCGAGCTCTGGAAGTGCAGTAGCAGTGGCTGCCAATTTTTGTGTTGCTGCAGTTGGAAGTGAAACTTCTGGTTCAATTTTATCACCGTCAAGTCAAAATTCTGTAGTAGGTTTAAAACCAACAATTGGTTTATTAAGTCGCAGTGGAATCATCCCTATTTCTTCAACTCTTGATACAGCGGGACCAATGACTAAAAATGTAATGGACAATGCCATTGTTCTTGATGCTATGTTAGGAGAAGATTTAACAGACAACAAATCTCTAGATGCTTTATGGTTAAATGGATTTTATGAAGAAATACGGCAATCTAGCACGTTGCACGGAAAACGATTTGGTGTCTTTGAGCGTTTAATGGAGGATTCTTTGTACAATCAAGCTATTGAAGATGTGAAAAAATTAGGAGCACAAATTATAAAGGTGAAAGAACAAAGCAGAAAACTTCCTAATTTTATTAATTTGTTAAATCTGGATATGAGGAAGGATTTACCAAACTATCTAAATAACTATGCAACGAGTTTGATAGAAGTGAAATCTGTAACTGATATAATTAATTATAATTCCAAAGATTCTTTGAATGTTATGCCCTATGGGCAAAGATTATTCAGAGGAATCGTGGAAGATGATGGTGATGCACAATATTTAAAAGCAATTAAAGACTCACTTAAAATTATTGGAAAATCATATTTTGACATCCCTTCTAAAGTTAATCTATTAGATGGGTTTTTATCCATTAATAATTACCATGCTGGCCTAGCAGCAGTTGCCGAATATCCTGCTATTACGATACCAATGGGGTACTCGAAAAAAGGAGAACCTAAAGGATTAACCATTATCGGTAAACCTCTCACAGAAAAACAGTTAATAAATTATGCTTACGCCTATGAACAACTCACACATAAGCGAAGCGTACCGTTAAATTATCATGAAATTGTTAAATAATGCGAGATTTAAGGTTGTATCTTTGTACCTGAATTTAGGATATGCGTACAAAATCACTTAAAAAGAATAAAATCAATGTAATTACACTGGGCTGTAGCAAAAATGTGTACGATAGTGAAGTGTTAATGGGACAACTTAAAGCTAATGGTAAGGAAGTTGTGCATGAGGAAGAAGGAAATATTGTGGTCATTAATACGTGCGGTTTTATTAATAACGCGAAGGAAGAAAGTGTGAATACTATTTTAGAGTTCATGCAAAAAAAAGAAGCAGGTGATGTAGATAAGGTATTTGTTACAGGTTGTTTGAGTGAACGATACAAACCAGATTTAAAAGAGGAGATTCCGAATGTTGATCAGTATTTCGGCACAACCGAATTACCAAATTTGCTCAAAGCTCTAGGAGCCGATTATAAACATGAATTAATAGGCGAACGCTTAACAACTACTCCTAAAAACTACGCTTATTTAAAGATTGCAGAAGGTTGTGACAGACCTTGCAGTTTCTGTGCGATTCCTTTAATGAGAGGAAAACATAAAAGTACATCAATTGAAGATTTGGTTATTGAGGCTGAAAAACTTGCTGCAAATGGAGTAAAGGAATTGATTTTAATAGCTCAAGATCTCACGTACTATGGTCTTGATCTCTACAAAAAGAGAAATCTTTCAGAATTATTAAATGCCCTTGTAAAAGTCGAAGGTATTGATTGGATACGTTTACATTATGCATTTCCTACAGGTTTTCCAATGGATGTTTTAGAGGTGATGAATAAAGAGCCAAAGATTTGTAATTACTTGGACATTCCATTACAGCACATTAGCGACGCCATCTTAAAAAGTATGCGTCGCGGGACGACTAAAGAAAAAACAACTAAACTGTTGAAGCAATTCCGTAAGACTGTTCCAGAGATGGTCATTCGTACAACCTTAATTGTTGGATATCCTGGCGAGACAGAAGATGATTATCAAACATTGAAACAATGGGTAATAGACATGCGTTTTGAACGTTTAGGATGTTTTACATATTCACATGAAGAAAATACTCATGCCTATAATTTAGAGGATGATGTTCCTGAGCAAGTAAAACAAGAGCGTGCTAACGAAATTATGGAAATTCAATCTCAAATATCTTGGGAATTAAATCAAGAAAAAATTGGTAAGGTGTATAAAGTTATTATTGATCGTAAGGAAGGTGACTACTTTATAGGTAGAACTGAATTTGATTCTCCTGATGTAGATAATGAGGTCATGATTGACGCAAAAAAATCTTATTTAAAGACAGGAGAGTTTTATCAAGTAAAGGTCACAAATGCAGCAGATTTTGATCTTTATGGGGATGTTTGTTGTAAAGACAGTTAGTCATTTTTATCTATTTTTGTTAATTGTTTGGAAATTTTACGAATAGCAGACTCAATGGATTTTTCTGGCTCAATAATATTAAATTTTCCCCAAAATTTCAGATCAGAAAAACCAGATGCTTCATCACTCAGTATGATACTCGGTTTGATTTTTCTTTCAGAATTTATCTTTTCGAATAAATTATTATCCCAGTCTGTTACGGCCATCTCAACATCGAGGGTATAGGTCTTACTAAATAATTTTTTTGCCCATTTCACTCTGAAAGCAAGCTGTAAGTTACTGTAACTATAATGCCATTTATTATTAGATAATTTATAATCAACCTTATACTGTGCTGTCACAGTTTCTACATCTACATTTCTTGGTTTTTTCTTTAAAAATAGTTTGGTAGCTTCAACTTTATTCTCAATATTTAATTCATAGTCTGCACTAATTATTGCAAAGGTTTCTGCATCGATATAGAGATTTCCTTTGTACAGAGGTACCATGCTATTCTCTTGTTGCTTAAAGTTAACAACATAAACATTGCGGTCATTAATTTCAGTCGAAGTATTAAAACTAAAGTCATAGAAGTCAAATGATTCCTTTGTAAAAATATAATCGGGGTATTTAACAATATCCGAAAAAAGTGCACTAAATGGACCACCTTGTAGCTTTAAAGCGATGGTGTCTAGTCTTGAGTAATTTGTGTTTTTTCTAGATTTAACTAATTCAATTTCATCCCTTCTTGAAGTATGATATGGCTGTTTATAAATTTTCACAACGGCCTCTGTTAATGATGCATTTTTTTTTCTTTTTTTTATTGTTTCTCTGTAAAAAGCAGTCATTGTGGCTTCTGTTTTGATGTACTTTTCACCTCGATTTTTCAAGGCTAGTTTAACTAAAGCTCGTGCATCTTTTGGAGCGTTAATACTTATTTGAGCTAGTTCGGTAACTGTAGGGTGTAAAACAATAATATTTATTTTTTGTTCCAACTGACTTAAATTTACAACTGTTGTTTCGTATCCTAAAAATGAAATTGAAAGTGTTGAAATACCCAAGCGCTCTGGAATTTTTATTGAGAATTTTCCTTCTTTGTTTGAGATAGTACTAATATTTGTCGTAGGCACTGAAATGTCTGCAAAAATTAAAGGCTTTCTCTTTTCTGAGTCTATAATTTTACCTTTATATTCAATCAATGTTTGGTTGGTGTTTTGGTATGCACTTATAGTGCTCATATTAACTAGAAATAACATAAAAAAAAGTAATCGTGCAGCGATTTTAGGGTGCTTTTGAAACTCTGTTCCTCTCATAGCTTTTTTAATTTAACGATTTAACATAGTTTAACCTTAAATTACAAAAAAAATGATTCATTGATAAAAATATAGAGTGTTTTAACAGTTTAAAATAGCTACATCAAAATTAGAATATTTTGTATTTTTTTTAATAATCTTGATGCTTATATACTGAAATTATTTCTGACTTAGCCAATCAAACGAAAAGCTAACAAACGTACATTCTTGATAGTCGTTTTTTTCAAAAAATAAACCAATATTGCCATTTTTTAAAATACACAAAGAGCTGTAAGCACTCTTACCTTCATAGATAGTTTTTCCTTCAGTCCATGTAACGCCATCATCAAAACTTAATTTTATTGTCATATTTTCACGTGTTGTCTTTGAGTTGGCATTGGCAAAAATTAAAACATTTTCACGAATACCATGGGAGGTGATAGTGTGGTTTATTATACTTGCATTACACGATGGATCAATCAGACTGCTATCAGAATTGCTTGACCACGTTTTTCCATTGTCAACAGATTTATGAACATATCTGTATCCCAAATTATTGACACGGCTATTTACCATTAAATTTCCGTCAGATAACTGTACGATTTTCGATTCATCGCCAGGATTTATCGCTGTATTCAATAAATACCAGGATTGTCCGTGGTCATCACTCCCAAATAGGTATGTCCCCTTTTCTATATTCACGAGGCTATGAAGTAATGTTCCTTTCGTTGTTTGAATTCCACGCCCTGAGGTGATAAATTTGAAATCATTAGACCAATTAGGTAGTGTGATTTGTGCGGTGATATCTTTGGGCCTCGACCAAGTAAGACCATTGTCTTTACTCGTTATAACATGGTGAAAATAAACGTTCCTTTTAATATTCAAGTCCATGAAATTATAAAATAAAAAAATCTGACCTGTTGTTTTATCCACTATCATTGATGGGTCTGAGGCAGATTGACCTAAAGGAAAATCAATAATTTTTTCTATTCCTGACCATGTATTTCCGTTATCACGACTCCTACGGATAACAATATTTATATCATCATTCCATTTTAAATCACCGCAAGATGTCACGCGTTCGTCTACAGCAGCAATAAGATCTCCGTTAACAGCTGTTATCATCGAAGGGATTCGATAACAGGAAACATTGGGACTATAATTCTTACTAAATAAGCTGATCTGAGGAGATATATCACTGACATGATTAATAAGATTATTTTGTCCATCAATAGCAAGTTGAACAAATGAGAAAAATAAAAGAATGTTTAATTTCACAGTAAAAGCCAAAATTAAAATTGGTACGCTAATCCTATCTGAAGGATATTTAATTTTCTGGAAATTCCAGGGCCATTATCTAATAATTTACTAAATGAAAAATAGGGTTTCGCTTCTATGGAAAAATTTGAGGAAATTTTATAACTAGCACCAAAATTAAAACCTAGCATAAGATTGTTAAAATTGTTGAGATCTAGGTTGCCAATATCCAGTAAAAATTGAATCTCAGGACCAAAAAAACCTGTAAAATTATTTGCTAATTTAAACTGTATTGAAATAGGAACATGAATTAAATTAATATTATCTTTAAACGTGTATCGAGAAGAGCTGTAAAGAATTTCAGACTGAATACTAAATATATCTGATGTTGGAATATTGATAAATGCACCAAAATAAATTCCAGCTTCCTTTTGTACAGATTCTGTATTTTCGTTTTCTATTTTAAATTGAATTGCGTTATATCCTGTCTTTATACCAAAGGTTGTTTGGGTATTGGAAACGAAGGTAGAATTGTCTGTTTGGGCAAATAAAGTACCGCTTATAAAAGTTGTAATTATGATTATTGGTAGATATTTCATCTTTTTAATTTTTAATTATTTACAAAGAACAATGAATTCACAAAAAATAGTTTTCCGTTCTCCCAAAAACTCCTAAAAAGCACATTGTCAACAAAGTATATCATGCTGCCTCTGCCAATTTGTTCCTCTCCGAAAACTAATGAGTTTTTCAATAAATTAAGTGTCTCGCTACCAGCAAAACCGGAGACTTTTTCTACAGAATCTCCAATATGAGCAATGTTAAAACCATTAGTTAATAAGCGGTATGAGGTAGCCCCTAATTTTAGACTAAAATAGTCATTTGAATATCCATAAGCCATGGGGTGAGTATTATCAACTTTTGTTTTAAAAATAGCTCCTGTTATCATGTTTTTCGCGTATTCGCGCTGTCTGTTGGCATATGGAATTAATTTTGCCGAAGAATCATTCGTCGTGGAAGTTTGCTTATTTAGCATCAAATTAAAACCATCTCTACCTGCGAAGGTTCGTAATGCCCTATCAAAAGCGATAACCTTTCCACCACTCTTAATATAGGAAGATAACTTCTGCATTCCTTTCTTATCAAGAACGGTATTGTAATATCCGCTTGGAAATATTAAAATATTAAAGCGTTCAAGTTTAGTTTTATCAAAATCCTCTGAATTTATTGATGTTACGGGATAATTCAGTTGTTGTTCAAAAAAATGCCATGTGGCACCATAACTTAGAGAGGATGTGTTTTCTCCTGATATAAGGGCAATAGTAGGTTTTCTAATCAGTTTGATTGAAGAAGATCCCATGTCTGGTAAAACATCAGAAAAACCTGTATTAATAGCAGTTAATTTTTGATTTTTTTCAACAACGATTTTATTTAGAAAAGAAACAAAATTTTCTATGTGCTTGTTATCTCTTTGTAAAATAATTAAAGACCCACGTTCAAAAGTTGTTCTATTTTGTACGAATGGTTTTTGATTGAATCTTACCTTAATATTGTTTGTGAGTAGCGTTGATAAAAATTTAGCATCTTGCATCGAATTCCAATCAGAAACATAGCCGTAGGAATTCTCCAACGGCAAACTTTTTTTGTCTTTAGTGACTAGATTTACTGTATTTACAAATCGCGTACTTGCAATCGCTTCCAATCCATGAGCATAGGGTAAACTCCATGCAGTAATGTCATAGGTTAAAGAATCACTTAATTTGGCACTAGGTTCAAATAGAGCTTTTATTAATTTGCCTTTAGGCTGGTTTGTGCTAATTACTAAATCGTTGGATGAAGCTTCAAGACTTCCTGTAGTATTTGTAGAATATTTATGGCCTGAGACATTTTTATTCACGGAATATCCATAGGAGATATCATGTTTATCAAGCAATAGTTTTAAGACATCTATTTTTTTAGCATTACCACTTAAAACAAAACTTTTATATTTTAACTGTGAGTTGTCAAAAAACTTTTTAAACTCGGTGTTTAATTTGAGTGCATTTTTAGAGGCTGTTTCAACGGTCGATACTCCTGTTGTTGTATGATGTTTTACGCGATCAACCAAAGTTAATACATCTCCTTCTTTTTTCATGATTCCTAATCCACCTCTACCGCTGCCAGCTTGTTCATAGGTCATTCCTATGGCTCCTAAATAGGTTGGATATGTGTCCCCATAGCTAGGATACAATAAATCGAAATTTTCTCGTGTAAAATACAACCAACCTTCCTGATCAAAATATTTTGCATGATTTCTTCCTATTTTAAATTGAAAATTTCTCTGCCAATCAGTTATTAACTCGTGGTAAGGTTCTGCCGCAGGCGCAAAATAATAAGGGCTATTAATTCCTTGTTCATGAAAATCAACGTGAATTTGAGGCATCCATTTATTGTAAACTTTTAATCTTGATTGAGATTCAATTTGTGATGCCCACGCCCAATCTCTATTCAAGTCAAATAAGTAGTGATTGGCTCTACCTCCCGGCCATGGTTCGGCATGTTCACTTGCCTCAGGGCTAATATCATATGGTGTGCTTTTAGTTTGATTATACCAATTCGCGTAACGATCTCTACCATCGGGATTAATACAGGGGTCAATAATTACTACCGTATTTTGCAGATAGTTTTTTTCCTTGGTTAGTAGGGTGTACAATGTTTGCATACTTGCTTCAGTACTTGAGGCTTCGTTCCCGTGGACATTATAACTCATCCAAACAATAGCAACATCGCTTTCGTCAGAATCACCAGGTAATATTCCAATATTTTTTAAATTGTTTTGCCTGATGGTTTCAAGGTTTTTAATATTCTCTTTTGAAGAAATATATGCTAAATATAACGGTCGTCGTTCGTATGTTTCTCCATATTTGACAAGCTTTACTTGTGTTTTTAATTGTGATTCAACGTATTTAAAATAATCAATTACTTGATGATGTCTGGAAAATTGTGTGCCAATATTGTAGCCTAAAAATTCGGAAGGAGATAATACGTTTTGTGCTGCTGCTAAGGACGAAATACCTAAGGCAAGAAGTGAAACTTGTATAAAATGTCGCATAAGATTATTTTTATCTTTTAAAATTAAATATATAAAGGAGATTCTAAATTTATTAAAAAATGTTATCAAATATAGAGTTTTGTTAAAAACGAATTAACTAAAAATTAGTACATTGAAACTTTAAGACTATTATCTTTGCGGAGTATTTGAAACTGTAGCATGCCTTCAACCCATATATCTATTCGAGACACACATTATTTTTCGTCGTTAATATGTGATTATTTAGATGAATCGACATTGGTGAAACCACTTTTCAGCAGGTTTCCAAATTTAGATAATTTCAAGTCTCAAATACATGAAAAAAACACAAATTTTGACACATCACATCGACCTATATTGGTAGAAACTCTTCGCAAACAATATGAGAGTACAAAAAGTTCCAAGATAACGATTGCGAATATCGATGCGTTGTTAGACCATGACACCTTCACAATTACAACAGGCCATCAGCTAAATTTATTTACAGGACCACTTTATTTTTTGTACAAGATTATTTCAGTCATCAATTTAACAGAGGAATTAAAAGAAAAATACCCAAGCTGTAATTTCGTTCCAGTGTACTGGATGGCCACTGAAGATCATGATTTTGATGAAATTAATTTTTTTAATTACAACGGAACAAAATTACAATGGTCTAGGGAGTCTTCAGGTGCGGTTGGCCGTATAAATACCGAGGGGCTTGAGGCCATTTTGGCTACATTTAAGAGTGTTATAGGTGTAGGAAAGAATGCAGATGTTTTACTAGACCTATTCCAAAAAACATATATAGAACAATCAAACCTCACTGAGGCAACACGTTATTTGACTAACGAATTATTTAAGTCTTATGGCTTGGTCATTATAGACGGTGATGATAAAAATTTGAAGGCATTATTTTCTCCACATGTTAAACAGGAATTATTTAAACAAACGTCTTATAATTCAGTTCAAGAAACAAACAAGTATCTCAAAACACATAAGTACAAGGTTCAAGTAAACCCTAGAGAAATAAATTTATTTTATTTAAAAGATAATAACCGGAATCGTTTACTAAAAAAGGAAGAAAGGTTTTTTGTAAATGATACAGATATAAGTTTTTCAAAATCTGAAATCATGAAGGAAGTAGAATGTTTTCCTGAGCGGTTTTCTCCGAATGTCATAATGCGTCCATTGTACCAAGAGGTTATATTACCAAACTTATGTTACATTGGAGGGGGTGGAGAGCTCGCTTATTGGCTTCAGTTAAAATCATACTTTAACTCTGAAAACATTACGTTTCCCATGTTATTATTGAGGAATTCAGTCCTTATTACGACGAGTAAGCAGATAGGAAAAGCGGATAAATTAGGTCTATCAATAAAAGAATTATTCAAAAAACAAGAAGATCTTATAGCTGATAAAATCCGTCAGTTTTCAACCTTTAACATTGATTTTACACCACAAATAGAGCTTCTTCAAAATCAGTTTCTGTATTTACATGAAATAGCAAAACAAACAGACAAGTCTTTTTCAGGTGCTGTATCAGCACAAGAAAAAAAACAACTTAAAGGGTTGATAAATCTAGAAAAGCGCTTGTTGAAGGCTCAAAAAAGAAAACTAAATCATTTAACTTCAAGAATTATTGATCTTCAAAACGAGTTGTTTCCTAGAGAAAATCTTCAAGAGCGACAACTCAATTTTTCAGAGCTTTATATGTTATTTGGAACACAATTAATTGAACAGTTAGTGTTAAATTTGCAACCTCTAAAGAAAGATTTTTTAATTTTAGAAATGTAAACTATGCACAAAATCGATATAGACTTAATTGAAATGACTATGGATGTCATGAAACATGCTATCGATAGAATTTCTCAAACAGACCAAAAGATTGGAAAACCCCAAAAAGCTGAATATTTAAAAAGTTTGGTCGGGGAAACCATAACTAAGGACGGGATTGGTGGAGAACATGCTTTTAAGTTATGGAAGCAACATTTATCCAAAGCAAATGTTCCTGTAGATCATCCTAGAAATCTTGCTTTTGTTCCTGCAGCGCCGACCCGTGCAGCTGTTATGTTTGATTTGGTGACATCAGTTTCAAGTATTCACGGTGCCTATTGGATGGAAGGAGCGGGTGGTATTTTTTGTGAAAATGAAGCAATGAAATGGATTGTCTCTTTAACGGGATTACCGTCTGGAGCGTTTGGAGTATTTACCAGTGGTGGTACTGCAGCAAATTTATCGGCAATTGTAACTGCCAGAGAACATTGGCGAGAAAATGATATTTACAAACAAAAAAAGGGACTTATACTAACATCGATTGGGGCTCATTCCTCAATTAAAGCAATGGCAAAAGTCGCTGATGTAGATATTATAATGATTGATTCAGAGGAAAAACTTTCTGGAGATGAGCTTCAGAAAGCTATTGGAGAATTGACCATGGACCAACGAAAACGATTGTTTGCAGTAGTAGCTACAGCTGGAACAACAAATGCAGGAATTATTGACGATTTGTCTGCGATTGCTGAAGTTTGCAACAATGAAAATATTTGGTTTCACATCGATGCTGCTTATGGAGGAGGTGCTCTGGTAGCAGACTCTGTTAGACATCTGTTTGGGGGGATTGAGAGGGCTGATAGCATAACTATTGATCCTCATAAATGGATGTTTTCTCCTTATGATTGTGGTGCAGTAATTTACAAAAACCCAAAATTAGCAATTAAAGCGCACTCACAAGAAGGTTCATATCTTGATATTTTTAAGGATGAAGGTGCTCATGGATTCAATCCTACAGATTATCAAATACAATTGACACGACGTGTGAGAGGACTGCCATTGTGGTTTTCGTTGGCTACTCATGGTACCGATAGGTATCGTGAAGCGGTAGAACGTGGCATAGAATTAGCTCAGATTGCAGGTGAAATGATTAAAGAAAGTCCACACCTCGAATTAGTTAGGGAACCAAGTTTATCATGTGTTTTATTTAGAAGATTAGGTTGGAGTCCAGAAGATTATAAAAATTGGACTTATCACAATCATGATAAAGGACTTGCGCTTGTTGCTCCAACAAAATGGAAACAAAAAGATTATTTTGAAACAGTTACACGTTTTTGTTTTATCAATCCTGATACCTCAAGGGAGGATATTAAAATTATACTAGATACAATGACGTAAATAGAAGAGTTTATTCAGCCGTTAAAAACTTTTAAACAACTGATTAAAAAAATGGTTTTAGCGACTATTAAAAAACAGCAAATGATTACTTTTGAACATGCAACATGACAAGGTATTAATTTTAGACTTTGGATCTCAGTATACACAGCTTATTGCGCGTCGAGTAAGAGAACTCAACATCTATTCTGAGATTCACCCATTTAATAAAATTCCATCAAATATTGATGATTATAAGGCTGTAATTCTTTCTGGGAGCCCATTTTCTGTAAGAGGGAATGAAGCTTTACATCCTGATCTATCTAAAATAAGGGGTAAGAAACCGCTTTTAGGAGTTTGTTATGGAGCTCAATATTTAGCTCATTTTTTTGGAGGAAATGTAGCGCCATCAAATACGAGAGAGTATGGAAGAGCTCATTTATCCAAAATCAATGAACATGGACTTTTTTTTAAAGGTATTAGTAATGGATCACAAGTATGGATGAGTCATAGTGATACAATTCAAATATTACCAGAAAATGGAGTGCTGTTAGCAAGTACCGACGCAGTTGAGAATGCGGCATTTAAAATCAAAGATGAAACAACTTATGCCATTCAATTCCATCCTGAAGTCTATCATTCAAAGGATGGGAAAAAATTATTAGAAAATTTTTTAGTTCATATAGCTCATGTTACTCCTGATTGGACACCAGCGTCATTTGTTGAAGAAACTGTTGACTTTTTAAAGAAAAAAATAGGAGATGACAAAGTAGTGTTAGGATTATCGGGAGGTGTTGATTCAACTGTAGCAGCAGTGCTACTTCATAAAGCAATTGGAGAAAATTTATATTGTGTTTTTGTAAACAATGGATTATTGAGAAAAAATGAATTTAAGAGTGTTTTACATCAATATGAAGGAATGGGACTCAATGTTAAAGGGGTCGATGCATCTCGTCGTTTTATGGAGGCCTTGAGTTTACAAGATGATCCCGAAACAAAAAGAAAAATAATTGGTCGTGTTTTTATTGAAGTTTTTGATGATGAAGCTCACCGAATTGAAAATGTGAAATGGTTAGCGCAAGGAACGATTTACCCTGACGTTATTGAAAGTGTCTCCGCTACCGGAGGGCCAAGTGCTACGATTAAGAGTCATCATAATGTTGGAGGCTTGCCTGATTTTATGAAACTTAAAATTGTTGAGCCACTAAAAACGCTTTTTAAGGACGAAGTAAGACGAGTTGGAGCTGCTCTAGAAATTGATGCTGATTTATTAGGAAGGCATCCTTTTCCCGGGCCAGGGTTAGCGATCAGAATTTTAGGTGACATAACAGAAGAAAAGGTTCGTATTTTGCAGGAGGTTGACGCTATTTTTATCAATGGTTTGAAAGAGGCCAATTTGTATAATAAAGTTTGGCAAGCTGGAGCAATGTTACTTCCAATTAATAGTGTTGGAGTTATGGGTGATGAGCGAACATATGAAAAGTGTGTGGCATTGAGAGCTGTTGAAAGTACAGATGGTATGACCGCTGATTGGGTAAATTTACCATATGAGTTTTTACAAAAAACTTCCAATGATATAATTAATCAGGTGAAAGGAGTGAACAGAGTAGTCTATGATATCAGCTCAAAACCACCTGCGACCATAGAATGGGAATAGATGCAGTAATGTTGTCAACTTACAAATCCGTTTTGCAATTATCGTCGTATATATTTAAATTGAACAGATGAAAAAGTTATTGATTATTTTCAGTTTTCTAGTTTGCAATAATATATCTTCTCAAAACCATACAACTCATGAGGTTAAACTCGGAGAAACTATTGAAGAAATAGCCAAAACGTATATGGTAACTCCTTTTGATATTTATGCGTTAAATCCAGACATTGATTCGAAATTAAAACCAAAAACACAATTAATTATTCCTGTTTCTAAATTATTAGACGTTCCGGTAGAGGTTAAGAAAGAAAAAATTGATGGTTATATTTTTCATAAAGTAAAAAGAAAAGAAACACTTTTTAGTATTGCTAAAAAATATGGGCTTTCAGTCGATGATTTGAAAAAGTACAATGTCTACTTATACTCAGAAAATTTAAGAAAAGGAGATAAGCTTCAAATTCCTAAATTCACAACGGTAAAGACATTGAGTAAGCTAGTAAATACTATCAAAAAATATGAAGTACTGCCAAAGGAAGGTAAATGGCGTATTGCTTATAAATTTGGAATTTCTGTTTCTGAGTTAGAGGGATTAAACCCACATAAACTAGATTCATTACAAGTGGGTCAAGAAATAAACGTACCTAATATAGGAGCCAATAAAGAACGCATCATTGAAGATAATTATGATTATTACACAGTGTTAGCGAAAGAAGGGTTTTATAGACTAAAAATAAAACTAGGGCTTGACAAAAATCAGATAATAGTGTTAAATCCAGAATTAAAGGGTACTAATCTTCGAGAGGGAATGATTTTGAAAGTACCAAGAAATATTTTGTACAAACACGGATTGAGTAACACTAACTACACTGCATTGGCTGATAAAATAGTCAATTTAAAAGAAAAGCGAATGGCAGTCATGATTCCATTTCAATTGAATCGTATTGATTTTGACTCAATTCATATAGTGAAGAAGCAAATTCAAAATGATCGATTACTAAATATATCGATTGACTTTTACTCAGGAGTGTTAATGGCTTTAGATTCTTTAAAACAATTAGGGCTAACAACCAATGTAGATGTTTATGATACAGAGGCTCGGTTAAGTAAAATTTCTGAAATTATTAATAAAAATGATTTTTCGAAATATGATGCTGTTATTGGTCCATTTATATCAAATAATTTTGAGCGTGCAGCAACACTTTTGAAACGCGACAATGTTCCAATAGTGTCCCCGTTAACGATTCCCAAAAATTTATATGAAAATGTATTTCAAACAATTCCATCAGACACATATTTAATAAACAAAATGGTGAATTTTATTAAGCAAGATACATCTAAATACACAATGATTGTTATTGCTGATGATGGGCACAGAGCGACGAGTAATAGTATAAAATCACAGTTTAGTCAGGCAAATCAAATTTTTTCACGAAAAAATGAAGAAGGTAAAGAATCGTTTTATATTCTTAAAGAAGATATTGAGGAGTTATTACCTGAGGGGAAAAGCTACGTGTTTTTAGAGACTGCGAATGAAGGTTTTGTATCCAACGTTTCTAGTATGTTAAATGGATTTAATGGAATAAATATTGTTAAAGCTGAAAGCGAGGAAGAGGAAGATGAGGAGATAGAGAGAGAAATTATCATGGTTACATCAAATAGAAACTCAAGAGCCTATGAAGGAGGAAATGTTTCAAATTTTGATTTGTCAAATCTTCAATTTCATTATGCCTCCTACAATATGAAATATAATTTAGAGAACTCAAAGACATTCGTAAATAATTATGAAAGGATTTACGGAGGGCTGCCTAGTAAATACGCTATACGTGGTTATGACTTAACTATGGATGTATTACTTCGACTAGCATCTGCGAAAAATTTATATGAAGCGACCAATGATGCCATTGAGACGCGATATATAGAGAATAAATTTAGATACTCAAAAAAGTTGTTTGGTGGATATTATAATGATGCTGCATTTATCGCCAAATACGAGGATTTAAATATCATTGAAATAAGGCAATGATAGACGAGCCTTGAAAGCTATCCAGACAAATATATATTTTAAATGCAAGAATTATTTGGAGATAAACAATTTTTAATCAAGCTCTCCAAAGCTAAAATGCCTTTTGGGAAATACAAAGATACTTACCTAAGTGATTTGCCTGAATATTATATGATTTGGTATAAAAATAAAGGTTTTCCCAAAGGTCAAATAGGTGAAATGATGGCTGCTGTTTATGAATTAAAATTAAATGGATTAGAATATTTATTACAAAGAATAAGACGCTATTGATATGCTCATTGTGCGTTAAATTGCAAGATAAATATGGTTGCTGCTCTTTTAATTGACGTTTATTAGTGACTGATTTGTAGCCACATTAATGCGTTATTAACAATGGCTCATAAATAACCAAAATCTATTATCAAATAACTATATATATTTTGTAAATTCGCTTGCGTTTACTAACGCAATATGACAAACAGTATTAAATATATTTTCGTTACTGGAGGCGTGACTTCTTCACTAGGTAAAGGAATAATTGCAGCTTCACTTGCTAAGTTGCTTCAAGCTCAAGGCTATAGAACGACAATCCAAAAACTGGATCCTTATATCAATGTTGATCCAGGTACTCTCAATCCATATGAGCATGGAGAATGTTATGTTACTGATGATGGTGCTGAAACGGATTTAGATTTAGGGCATTATGAGCGTTTTTTAAACGTACCAACTTCACAGGCGAATAATGTTACAACAGGTCGTATTTATCAAAGCGTTATTGAAAAAGAACGACGCGGAGAGTTCCTCGGGAAAACAGTTCAAGTCATTCCGCACATTACAGATGAAATTAAAAACAGGGTTCAAATCTTAGGTAATTCTGGGCAATATGATATCGTAATTACAGAAATTGGTGGGACTGTTGGTGATATTGAATCACTACCGTATGTTGAAGCTGTTCGTCAATTAAAATGGGACTTGGGTGAAAATAATGCGATTGTTATTCATTTAACTTTGGTGCCTTTTCTATCAGCAGCAGGTGAACTTAAAACGAAGCCTACACAACACAGTGTAAAGACATTAATGGAAAGTGGAATTATGGCAGATATTTTGGTTTGCCGAACAGAACACGAATTACCTAAAGATTTAAGAAGAAAATTAGCATTATTTTGTAATGTTCGTGAGGAGGCTGTTATTCAATCTATCGATGCGTCTACGATTTATGACGTCCCTAATTTAATGCTCGAGCAAGGTTTAGATAAAGTAGTTTTGAAAAAATTAAATCTAACATCTGACAAACCAGATTTGTCATTGTGGAACAAATTTTTATCACGGCATAAAAACCCTAAAAGTGAGGTTCGTATTGGCCTTATAGGTAAGTATGTCGAATTACAAGACTCGTATAAGTCAATTTTAGAGGCGTTTATTCACGCTGGTGCAGCAAATGAAGTCAAGGTTACTGTTGAATCCATACATTCAGAACATTTAAATGATAACAATGCTAAATTAAAGTTATCACATTTGGATGGGGTTTTAGTTGCTCCAGGTTTTGGTGAACGTGGAATTGAAGGAAAAATTAATGCTATTAAATACGTGCGAGAACAACAAATTCCATTTTTAGGAATTTGTTTAGGCATGCAAATGGCTGTTATAGAATATACTCGAAATGTTTTAGGCTTAACTGATGCAAATTCAACTGAAATGTTTCCAGCCACGAAATATCCAGTAATTGACCTAATGGAATCACAAAAAACTATTATTAATAAAGGGGGAACAATGCGTTTAGGTGCTTGGGAATGCGAACTAGTTAATAACAGTATTGTATCGAAAGTCTACGGTTCAAAAACTATTATGGAACGACATAGACATCGCTACGAATTCAACAATAAATATAAATCTGATTTAGAAGCTGCTGGAATGATTGCAACAGGCGCTAACCCAAAAACAGGGTTAGTAGAAATTATTGAAATACCTAAGCATCCATGGTTTGTTGGTGTTCAGTATCATCCTGAATACAAAAGTACAGTTGCTAACCCACATCCATTATTTGTAGCTTTTGTTAAAGCATCATTAAAACATAAAAAGACCAAAAACAGTGTCAGTATGGCATGAAAGTTCATTTCGGATTCTTTTTTGATAAAAATACAAACAAGACCAGTCATTACTTATGGAAGAAAAAAAACTTGACATTAACTCCATTATAGGTTTCATACTCATTTTTGGAATTTTACTTTGGATGTTATACAACAATCAGCCTACACCGGAGGAATTACAAGCCCAGGAGAAAGCAAAACAAGAACAAATTGAATCTGAAAATAAGGTATCTAGTGATTCAGATATAGATATTTCAGAAGTTGCCTCTACTGATTTTGACATCAATAATCCTGAAGATTCGTTACAAATGGCAGATCTGAAGAATAAAGTTGGTGCCTTCGCGTATTCAGCGAATGCAATGAGTAATTCTGCAGAAACTATATTAGAAAACGAAGTACTTTATTTGAAAATTAACAACAAGGGAGGGTATATCTCAGAAGTTAAGTTGAAAAAATACGTAAAGTATGATTCGTTGCCCGTATTTTTAATTAAAGATCAAAGCTCCATTTTTAATATTAATTTCGGAACTTCAGATAATAGAACACTGAATACAAAGGATCTTTATTTCCAACCAACAGTGTCAAGTAAGAATGGGAATCAGATAGTTTCAATGAAGTTAAAAGTTTCTGATTCACGTTTTCTAGAATACAGATATGAGATAGAGCCAAATAATTACATGCTTGATTTTACAGTAAAATCACAAGGTTTGAGCAGTACATTGAATAGCCAACAAGACATTACTCTTGACTGGAAGCTCAAAGGAAGACGTCAAGCCAAGAGCATCTCATACGAAAACAGATATACCCGTTTAACTTATCAGTATGAGGGTGATAAGGTTGATAAACTAGCTCAAATGGGTGATGATGAAGAATTAGAAAAGGACATCTCTTGGCTGTCATTTAGACAACATTTTTTTAGTTCTATTTTGTTAACAGACAAACCGTTCAAAACAACAAAATTAAATACAGAAAACTTAATGAATGATGAGGAGATTGATACCTTGTTCACAAAAAGCTTTGCAGTTGCCATTCCTTTAGATTTAGATGGAGGGGAGTTTAATGAATCAATGAATTTATATTTTGGGCCTACAGATAGTACCACCTTAAAAGAGTATGATAAAAATTTAGAGGAAAGTATACCTTTTGGTTGGGGTATTTTTGGTTGGATTAATAAGTCCTTGTTTATTCCATTATTTAGTCTTCTTAGTGGGTTTTTTCCTTATGGGATTGCTATTATAATTATGACTATACTAGTGAGGTTAGTATTATCTCCGGTGCTTTACAAGTCTTATTTATCTCAGGCAAAAATGAAAATTTTGAAGCCAGAAATTGCCGAAATATCTGAAAAGTATAAGGATAATGCCATGAAAAAACAGAAAGAAACCATGGCATTATATAACAAAGCTGGTGCGAATCCTATGAGTGGGTGTTTGCCTGCGTTTGTTCAATTACCAGTATTTTACGCACTGTTCATGTTTTTCCCTACTGCTTTTGAACTTCGCCAAAAAAGCTTTTTGTGGGCCGATGACTTGTCATCATATGACGTTGTTGCGGAATTACCGTTTCATATTCCATTTTATGGTGATCATGTTAGTTTATTTCCAATTTTGGCTGCTGTTGCTATTTTCTTTTATATGAAAATGACAACAGGACAGCAGGTTGCCTCTCAACCAACACAAGAGGGTATGCCAGATATGGGTAAAATGATGAAATATATGATTTATTTTTCACCATTGATGATGTTAGTTTTCTTTAATAATTATGCTTCCGGTTTGAGTTTGTATTATTTTATTTCCAATCTTATCACAATTGGTATTATGTTGGTTATAAAAAACTATATCCTTGACGAAGATAAAATTCATGCTCAAATGCAAGAAAATAAAAAGAAGCCAAAAAAACAGGGAAAATTCGCAAAAAAAATGGCTGAGATGATGGAAAAAGCAGAGGAACAAAAGCGTGTACAAAACAGAAAAAAATAGTACAAGAGACAACTCATAGGGGTCATAATACATATTTTTTGCTTATCACAACTTTTGTTGAATGTTTGAGGTAATAGATGTTAGTAGATATATTTATTAATATATTTACGTTTGTAAAAGTGTTAAACGTTTGATTAAACCTTGATTTAAATGTTATCCTTCCGATTTGTTATAGGTGTAATATGCTTTATGAGCATCACTGTTAATTCCCAAGAAATTAATCAATTTGACAACGATAATAAGCGTCACGGTGTTTGGAGAAAAACATTCAAAGGGACTAATCAAGTACGCTATGAAGGTCAATTTGAGCATGGCAGAGAGACTGGAGAGTTTAAATTTTATAAACTTTACAAAAATAAAAGTGTTCTCTCAGCAACTAAGCTTTTTCACGATAAGACGAGCCAAGTTGCAGTGAAATTTTATACTTCAAGAGGAAAATTAATTAGTGAAGGGTCTATGATTGGTAAAATTCACATTGGGAAGTGGATTTACTATCATAAAAACTCTTCTAAAGTCATGACTTCAGAGACATATGACAATAGGGGACTTTTACAAGGAGACCAACTAGTTTATTATGATAATGGGGTGTTAGCAGAGAAAACTTATTTTCTAAATGGTAAAAAAGAAGGTGTTTCAGAAATTTTTTCTTTAAAGGGAGTTGTTTTAAAACATTTAAATTATGCCAATGATACATTACACGGCCTTTCGAAATCTTATAATGGAAAGGGAGAATTACTGTCTGAGGGACAGTTTAAAAAAGGTAAAAAAACAGGTGTTTGGTTATATTACAACAACAACAAATTAATAAATAAGAAAGATTTTACCTATTATTCGAAATTTCAAAAACCCAAGAAATAATATAAATAAAGCTCCTTAGTTTCCTAAGGAGCTTTTTAATATAGGCCTCTTCAAGCCTATACCTAACAACCAATCTATTCGAGTTATTACTAACCAATATTTACTCGAAAAATCTTAATTATTTAAAATAACTTTATCTATAACGTGTACCACACCATTAGCTGCTTGTATATCTACTAGTGCTGTAATTATATTACTTACACGGTCGTTTGGATCTGTTAATGTAAATGCTGTTGCATCTGCTGTTATGTCACCACCTAAGGTAGAAACTACTCCAGTTTGTAATTGGCTTGATTGTACATTTGCACCCACTATGTGGTAAAGTAAAACTGTATCAATTTGTGCTGGTGTTAAATCTGTCAATGCGCTTATTTCTAATTCACCTAACAAGTCAACAAAAGCATCATTTGTTGGTGCAAATACCGTATACGGTCCTGCTGTTGGATTAGACACTGTATCGATATAAGGCACGGTTGGATTTCCTGTGTCAGCGTAAGCTAATGCATCCACTAAAATGGATAAGGCACTGTTGGTAGTTGCGAAAGTAGCGATTGTCGGTAAATCGATGACCGCGTCCACAACATGAATGACACCATTAGTTGCAATAATATCTGCAGCTATGACAGCAGATCCTCCATTTAATGTTACACCACTATCAACGTTTATGTACATGCTCAAAGGCGTATCTGTTCCATTTAATGTAGCTGCGGTGTTAACATATGCATTTGTTAAGGACGTTGAAATCGCTGTAGCACCTGGAATAACATGGTTTGCTAAGACATTATTAACATCATTGGTAGTTGTGAATGAAGCAAAAGCATCATTTGTTGGGGCAAAAACGGTGAAATCTCCTGGGGTTGATAATAATCCCGTGAATGTTGTATTACCATCAGCGGTCAATGCTCCAACTAAACTTGTTAAATTTGGATTTGCAACCGCGTGATCAACAATATTAGGTAAACCAATAACAGCATCTACAATATGGATTACTCCATTTGAGGCATCGACATCTGCAACTGAAACATTACTTACACCATTTAACGTAACTCCGTTTGACGTATCTATATATATACTCAAGTTTTCTCCACTACCATTTTTTGTTGCTAAAGTGCTACCATAGCTAGTGGTTAACGACGTTGAAAACACCTCACCAGCTATCACGTGGTTTAATAAAACCTGTGTCAAAACGTCTACTGGAATGTCTGATAAACCACTGAAATTGTTATCAGCTAAAAAGTTTTCAAAAGCAGCGTTTGTAGGAGCAAAAACGGTAAACGACCCTTCAGAATCAAGTGTTGAGTCTAAACCAGCTGCTTGTAGCGCTGAAACTAAAATACTTAAGTCATTTGATTCGCTTGCAAGAGCTGTTATCGTTGTTGATTGAGGCTCTTCAGGTGCGCTGTATCCATCATCGTCATTATTACAAGAAAATGCAAAAAATGATATGGTTACTACAAGGGCTAGTTGTTTAAAATAGTGTGTTGTTTTCATTTTTATTATTGTTTAAATTATTGATACAAAGATTAAACAAATCTCATTATTGTTTAATAATGTTATGTTAAACTTAAACAAAATAAATCTTAAAATTTTTGACATGAACATGAAAATTAGCCTTTCTTAAAGAGTTAAACATGTATCTTTGTAACTTAAAAAAAAGCAATGAAAACGGTTGTCGTAGGTTTATCTGGCGGTGTAGATTCAAGTGTTGCAGCCTTTTTGTTAAAGGAGCAAGGTTATCATGTTATCGGATTGTTTATGAAAAATTGGCATGATGATTCTGTCACCATTTCAAATGAATGTCCTTGGTTAGAAGATAGTAATGATGCCATGCTTGTGGCCGAAAAATTAGGCATACCTTTTCAGACAGTTGACCTAAGCAAAGAATATAAGAAACGCATTGTCGATTATATGTTTAACGAATATGCACTTGGTCGAACTCCAAATCCGGATATTCTTTGTAATCGAGAAATAAAATTTGACGTTTTTATGAATATTGCTTTAAATCTTGGTGCTGATTATGTTGCAACTGGTCATTATTGTAGAAAAAAATCTTTTAAAAAAAACGGCGTACAAATATATCAACTGTTTGCTGGTCAGGACGACACTAAAGATCAATCTTACTTTTTGTGTCAACTGTCACAAATCCAATTGTCTAAAACATTATTTCCACTAGGAAGTCTTTTAAAATCTGAAGTTCGACGTATCGCTCAAAAAGAAAATTTAATCACAGCAGAAAAGAGAGATTCTCAAGGATTGTGCTTCATAGGAAAAGTAAAACTTCCAGAATTTTTACAGCAAAAATTAAAACCAAAGGAAGGGGTTATCGTAGAAATCCCAACTAATTACAAAGGCTATCAAAATCAAAAGAAAGGCTGGCAATCAATAGAGAAAGCGCTTATTTCTAAATCACGCAAGATTATATATTCTCAGTCCGATGGAATAATTGTTGGTAAACATCAAGGTGCTCACTATTTTACCAAAGGTCAACGTAAAGGTCTCGGTGTTGGAGGAACCACACAACCTTTATATGTTATAGAAACAGATGTAAACGACAATATTATCTATGTTGGTCGCGGAAATAATCATCCTGGCTTGTTCAAATCAACACTATTTGTTGAGAACAAGGAATTGCATTGGGTCCGAGAAGATCTTCGATTAAATAAAGGAGATCATTTGCACGTCATGGCACGCATTAGATACAGACAACCGTTACAAAAAGCTCAAATTTTCAAGGTTGACCATGGTTTATATGTTTCATTTGAAACAGAGCAATCTGCGATTACAGAGGGCCAATTTGTAGCGTGGTACCTTCACAATGAATTAGTTGGTTCAGGTGTAATTGCTTAAATTGCAGTAACTAAAGCAAAAAAAATGAAAAAGATATTAATAGTATTAATTCTTTTTAAAGTCCCGAGTGTTTTGCTCGCCCAGGAACATGCTTGGATTTATTTCACGGATAAGGAAAATGTTACTGCATCTATAAATAATCCACTGACAATTCTTACGTCTAGAGCTATTGACCGAAAAACAAAACATAATATAAGCATAGATGAGCGCGACGTTCCTTTAAATGAATCTTACAAGTCGCAGATTGAATTATCATCAGGGATTGAGGTAAAAGCTAAGTCGAAATGGTTCAATGCTGTTCATGTTATAGGAAGTCAATCTGATATCAATGAACTTTTAAATTTTGACTTCGTAGCTTCAATTGATTTTGCTGATGACAGTATGAATATGATTTCAAATCAAATTAATCATTCAAATAATAAGTTTGAAATTGAAGAGACGTTTGTAAATTTCGATTATGGTAATACGCAAAATCAAATAGACATGATTAATGTTGATGACCTACATGTCCTGGATTACACAGGAGATGGCATCATCATTGCAGTTTTAGATTCAGGCTTTCCCAATGTCAATACGATGAATGCTTTTGAACGAATAAGAGATGCAGGCCGTTTATTTGGTGGATATGATTTTATCAACAGAACTGCAAATATTTATGATTACACCGGCAATAATCATGGCACGAAAGTATTGAGTACCATGGCAGGATATGTTGACAATCAATTTGTGGGTACAGCACCTGATGCCTCGTATTATGTTTTTAGAACTGAAGAGGCTGAACAAGAAACTCCTGTTGAAGAAAGTTATTGGGTTGAAGCAGCTGAGCGAGCCGACAGCCTAGGTGTAGATATCATCAATACATCGCTAGGCTATAAAGGTTACGATAATCCCAATTACAGTCATTCAAGTTCGGATTTAGACGGGAATTCAGCCTTCATAACAAGAGGGGCTAATATAGCTTTTGAAAAAGGTCTTTTATTAGTGAATTCTGCAGGTAATTCAGGAGCTTCTGGTGTAAATGCACCCGCAGATGCTGCCGGAGTTTTTAGTATTGGCGCTGTTGATGAAAATGGAATTTATGCCTCTTTTAGTTCAGTTGGAAGTGCTATACAGCCAACTCAAAAACCAGATGTGGTAGCTAGGGGTAAGTCAACGTTTGTGATTGGTCCTAATGATCTTATTATTCAAAATAGTGGGACTTCGTTTAGCTCTCCGATTATGGCAGGGGCATTGGCATGCCTTATGCAAGCACTTCCGGACTTTACGAATGCACAAATAATGCAACTCGTTCGGGAATCTAGTAATCAATTTACACTTCCGGATTATTTGTTGGGTTATGGAATTCCAGATTTTGGTGCCTCATTGGTGACTGCACTCAGCAATCAAAATAATAATCAAGATAACATTGTTGTTTCCTCGAACCCCGTTAAAGTGTTTTTAGATGTAAGGTTACCAAATAATCTTGAAACAGCTCAAATGTATGTAGTTGATGTGATGGGTAAAATGATAATTGAAAAATCAGTTAGCCAATTTAATCGTATCAATCTTCAAGATCTCGCAAGTGGTATTTATTTTTTAATTATACAAACTGAAGATTTGAACACTACTTCTTTTAAAATTTTAAAAGAGTAAATGAATAATAAAATCACAGAACTTTTTAATATAAAATATCCTATTATTCAAGCTGGAATGGTTTGGAATAGTGGTTGGAAATTAGCATCTGCGTCTAGTAATGCAGGAATATTAGGCTTAATTGGAGCTGGTAGTATGTATCCCGATATATTGAGAGAGCACATTAGAAAATGTAAACAAGCGACGCTTAAACCGTTTGGTGTAAATGTTCCCTTGTTGTATCCGAACATAGACGAAATCATGAACATTATTGTTGAAGAGGGTGTCAGGATTGTTTTCACTTCTGCTGGAAATCCAAACACTTGGACAAAATGGTTACAGGACAAAGGGATCATAGTTGTGCATGTAGTAAGTAGTTTAAAATTTGCTTTAAAGTCTAAAGAGGCTGGAGTAAATGCCATCGTTGCTGAAGGATTTGAAGCAGGAGGGCATAATGGAAGGGAAGAGACAACAACGTTTACCTTAATCCCAATGATAAAAGAAAAAATACATATTCCAATAATAGCAGCCGGCGGAATTGCCAGTGGTAAAGCTATGTTGGCTTCCATGATTTTGGGCGCCGATGGAGTTCAAATAGGAAGTAGGTTCGTTGCGAGTCACGAAAGTTCTGCACATCCTGCTTTTAAAGAGGCGGTTGTCAATGCAGGGGAGGGAGATACTGAATTAACCTTAAAAGAATTAACTCCTGTAAGACTATTAAAAAATAAATTTTATCACGACTTACAAGCCCTTTACAAGTTAGCTCCAAATAGTGAAGAATTAAAGGCTTTCTTGGGTAGAGCTAGGGCAAAAAAGGGGATGTTTGAGGGTAATATAGAAGATGGTGAGCTAGAGATTGGACAAATCGTTGGAATGATTAACGATGTCAAATCAGTTAAAGAAATTGTTTTTGAGATTGTTTCAGAATTTAATCATTCTAAACTCGATATAGGTAATCTTTAACAGTCCTTACATTTTCGTAATTTTAATTGAGATATAATTTAGAAATTTGTGACTCCCGTATTCTAAAACTACAATGAGCCAAGACATAAACATATTAATCCCAGACGGGGAAAGTACTTGGACAATCAATGTTATACGATGTCTTAAGGATCACAAAAATTATCATTTGCACCTCCTTTCAAAAACTACACAAACTGCTGCAAGATATTCTAGGCACATAAAATCTTTTAGCACCATCAGAGGTACTGATCAATTGTTAGAAATTAACAAGATGATTAGATTACTAAAAATTGATTTGGTATTGCCAATTGCTGAGGAAATGTCAAAATTTTTAATTACTAATAAAAATTACCTGGACAGCTCTGTGAAAATGATATTACTACCTGATTTAAAACCGTATTTAACAGCAATAAATAAAAAGCATCTTTACAATTATTTAATTTTAAATAATTTTCCTACACCAAAATCACAAGTTCTCTCAATATCAATTAATCAAGTAATGAATGATATGAAGTATCCTGTGTTAGTTAAACCTTTAGATTCAAAAGGAGGGGAAGGAATTTTAAGATTTAATTTTGAAAGAGAGTTGTTGAGTTATATCTCGTCTTCAACCCACAATGAGGAATTGTTGATTCAGGAATATATTGATGGTTTTGATATAGATTGTAGTGTTCTCTGTGAAAATGGAGAGATTTTAACCTATACGATTCAGGAGGAATACCTGAGCTCAGACGTTCCGTACGCACCTCAATTAGGAGTTTCTTTTGTTGACAACAGCGATGTTTTATGTGTGGTTTCTAGAGTCTTAAAGTCTTTAAATTGGAATGGTATTGCACACATAGACCTCAGATTCGATAGTATTCAAAATGAGTACAAAATTCTTGAAATCAATGGGCGATTTTGGGGCTCTACTGAAGCTTCAAAGGCAGCAGGGGTCAATTTTCCACTAGAATTAATCAATAGATCATTAGGGTTTTCACTGTCTAAAAACAAATACAAAAACTTAATTTTCATCAAGCACAAGGGGTTGTTAAAAAAGCCTTTAAAATTAATTAATTTTAATTTTATTAGAAATAATACAGATCTCTGTGAAATTTGTCAAGATCCATTACCAACCCTCTATCGCTTTAAAAAATGGTTTCTTAGAAAATTGAAGTGAAATTTAGTCTTAATAAAAAGTCATTAAACTTCGTAATATTCAGTTACTTTTGTACAAAAAGTAATCCTTATGAATCAAAGAAGAGCAAAACAGTTAAAGGCATTTGATAGACTTCTTACAATTATGGATGAGCTAAGGGAGGAATGCCCTTGGGACAAGAAACAAACCATGCAATCACTTCGTCACCTCACCATAGAAGAAACTTACGAACTTGGTGATGCGATTTTAGACGATAATTTAGAACAAGTAAAAAATGAATTAGGAGATTTATTATTACATATTGTATTCTATTCTAAAATTGCGAGTGAAACAAAAACTTTTGATATCGCTGATGTAGCAAACTCTATCTGTGAAAAATTAATCCATAGGCATCCTCATGTTTATGGTGATTTAAAAGTCTCAAATGAGGCAGAAGTAAAGGAGAATTGGGAACAATTGAAGCTGAAAGAAGGCAAAGCTAGTGTACTAGAGGGTGTGCCAAGAAGTTTACCTGCTTTGGTTAAAGCTAGTAGAATTCAAGAAAAAGTAGCTGGTGTTGGGTTTGATTGGGAAAACTCAAACCAAGTTTGGGAAAAGGTTCAAGAGGAACTTGAAGAGTTTAAAATAGAGCTTGATGCTAGTGATAAAGTTTCTATGGAAAAGGAATTTGGTGATGTCCTGTTTTCATTAATTAATTATGCGCGTTCCATAGGTATAAATCCCGAAAATGCACTCGAGCTAACTAATAAAAAATTCATAAGAAGATTTCAGTTTCTTGAGGATAAAGCAAAAGAGATGAAAAGATCCTTAAACGATATGACCTTGAACGAAATGGATGTTTTTTGGGAGGAAGCCAAAGGGATTTAGTAAAGATAAAACTCTGTTATACCCTAAATCAACTTATGTCTAAAATTAATAAAATTGCTTTATTTGTTTTAATTTTTCCTTCCAAAGTTCTAACGCGTCTTTATGTTTTTTAATATTCTTGTGAACGTCCTTAACAAGAGGGTTGTCATCCTTTACATTTGAGAAAAATTGTAAATTATTTTCTAACTGATTGATTTCTCCCTTGACTTCATCAATTTTCTTTCTAATAAAATTATGCTCATTGTCAAGAGACCGCTTATCACTCGATAAGTTTGCTATTTTGTGGTTATACTTGAGTAATTCAGATTCATTTTTACTTATATCAAGTTTATTAAATATACTTTCAATTACAGTATTGAATTTTTTGTTAATTGCTCTTTTATTGTAAGGGACATGACCTATGGCTTTCCAAGTGTTGATATGATCATTTATTTGCTGAATATTAGCTGTCTTGTCATCTGTAATTTTGATTTTTTTAGTCTTTTCTAAGAGGTCAATCTTCTTTTCTAATGCTTCTAATTCTTCTTTATTAACGGTGTTTTTTGATTCATTAAGCTTATCAAAGTAGAAGTTACAAGCTGTTTTAAATTGATTCCATATTTTATCACTTTCACGACGTGGAACATGGCCAATTTTTTTCCAATCGTTTTGTATTTTTTTCATTAATGGTGTGGTTACTGAAAAGTCTGAATTACTTTTATTCTCTTCAGCAATTTTAATCAGCTCTAATTTCTTTTGAAGATTTTGGTATTGATCTTTTTTTAAGCTTTTGTAAAATGAATTTTTCTTTCGATTGAAAGCTCTAACAGATTCTTTAAATTTTGCCCAAGTCTCTTCATTGACTTTTATGGGGACTTTCCCGGCGTTAAAAAAAGACGACCTTAGGTTTTCAATTTGTTTTATTTTTTTCTGCCACGCAGAATGATTATTTGAATCATTGGATGTTATAGCATCTATTTGATTTATGATGTCGCATTTTAATTCAAGATTTTTTTCATAAACTTTGTCTACTTCTTTGAAATAAAGTTGACGTTTTTCATGGATTAATTTGGTTGCTGCACTAAAACGTTCCCATATTTCTTCTCGTCGCTCCCTTTCTACCGGCCCTAACTCTTCTTTCCAAATTTTATGTAACGCCTGTAATTCTCGAAACGCTCGGTTGCTGTTATCATCTTTAGATAATTCTTCGGCGCGATCAATTAACTTTAATTTTTGATCTAAATTATGCTTGAAATCTAAGTCTCTTAAGTCGCGATTTAAATGTAAAAAATCATAAAATCTTTCTACATGGTGGTGGTAATTATTCCAAACATTATTGTACTTGTCTCTTGGAATTGGTCCTGCATTTTTCCAATCTTCTTGAAGCTGTTTGAAATGCTTGTAGGTGGTATTAATGTTTTCTTCTACATTCAAAAGGCCTTTGATTTCTTCAATAATTTCCAGCCTTTTAGAATGATTGACTTTTAATGAAGATTCAAGAGTTTTGTAGAAATCTCTTAGTTTGTTTCGGTATGTTTTGTGTAATACATTATAATTAGTTTTCAAAGGGCTGTTGAATTCAAAGTCAATAATATTACCGCCATCAGCTAGGAATGCTTCTTTTTTTGAGTCAACATGGGCAGTGAACTTTAAGTCAAATTCTTTGCGAATGTTATCAACATGTCGTCGAATAGATCGAATCTTGTCTGTGGTCATTAATTTTTCAAACTCCTCAACAAGTTCTTCCATTGACATGGTGTGGTAGTCTTTTTCTGCAATCTTATCTTGTATTACACTCTCGCTATTTTCAGAATCTTTTGCATTAGCGTTCTCGATTTCTTCGATTACAGTTTCAACTTTTGAAAGAGTTTCTCCAGCACTTTCAGTTGTTTTTGCCATGTCTTTTTTCAGAACACTCACTTCTGAAATCGTTTCTGTTTCTGAAGTTTCAAGGGTAGTTAGGTCATTTGATGCTGCTGTATTTACAGAATCTAAATCAGTGCTTGAGTGAGGTTCTGTTATACTGCTTGCTGTATTTTTTGTGTCTTTTTTTCCATCTGCTTTGAGCAGGTTATCTTTCTCGGACATTTATTTCAATGTTAGGGTTCTAAATTGTAATTAAAGTTTAAATATAGTACTAAGAACATTCATTTCAAAAGGAATGAACCTTTTTACATTCTGATTATCAGAGATTCCAAATATGCCAAGCCTCCTCTGCTTGTACTTCTAACATTTTCATACCATTACACACTGATGCACCATTTAATTTTCCTAGGTTCATAAATTTAGTTTCTTTTGGGTTGTAAATAAGATCAAATAGTAAATGTTTATTATTAATATTTTCAAAAGGAATATCTGGATAATTTTGAATATTTGGGTAGGTGCCTAATGGGGTACAATTAATGATAATACTGTATTTAGTTAATAATTTCTCATTAAGTTCTGAATATAATAACATATCACTGTTCGAAGGGTTCCTTGACACAAAGCAATAGCTAATATTTAATTTTTTTAGAGCAAATGCTATGGCTTTGGAAGCACCGCCTGTCCCCAAAATTAATGCATGTGTGTGATGCGTCATTAAGTAAGGTTTTATCGACTCGGTAAAACCAACATGATCTGTATTAAAGCCCTTTAAGGAGCCATCATCACAAATTTTAATTGTGTTTACCGCGCCTATTAGCGTTGCTTTTTCATCAATTTGATCGAGAAAAGGAATGATACTTTCTTTGTACGGTATCGTGACATTTAGACCTTTTAAATTAGTGTTGTTTTTACGCATATGTTGAAATTGATTTAGGTTCTGTAAATCAAAATTTTTATATGTATGTGGAAGATTTTCTCGTTCAAATTTATGCTGAAAATAAGTTTGTGAAAAGGAGTAGCTAATGTTTCTACCGATTAGGCCAAATGTATGTTTCATTATTTTTTTCTTGTTTTGTGTCCATACCACTCTAAAAATAATACCAAGCAGATACCGACTATAATAAAGAATGCAGCAACGAAAGTTTCTAAATTTAATTCAGGAAGAAAACGTTCGTAATTTTCAACTATTTTTTTACTGTTTCCATCAAATAATAGGTCTCCGGATTCAGATAGCTTATAAATTGTTTTTTTCCATGGCCATACCACTCCGAGTGACCCGACGATAAAACCCATTAACATAGAAATAGTGATTGCCTTATATCGTTTCAAAACAAAATTTAAAATATGTGAAAAACTCACTAATCCGGTGACTGAGCCTAGTGTGAAAACAGCTAACACTTTAATCATTTTTAATCTAAATGGTTCTACGACCGCGTTAAAATTTCCAGATAAAATATCAATCATGCTATCATATAAAGCGTTCACTGAGTCGACTAATAACAATACATAATTCCCTAATAGTATTAAAATGAATGAGCCAGAAAGCCCTGGAAGTGTCATTCCAGAGACACTAATAATACCACAAAAAAAAACAAACCATAGATTGTCGTTTTCTTTTGCTGGATCTAAAAAACTAATACCCACACCAATACTTATTCCTAATATTAATGAAAATAGTGTGGGCGTATTCCATTCTTTAAAATCCTTATTCAAATAATAAATTGAACCTATTATCATTCCAAAAAAAACACTCCAAACAAAAAGTTCATAATTTACAATGAGAAAATCTAATAATTTTGAAATACTGAAATAACTAACAATCATTCCCAAAAATAGAAGGGATAAGAAACGACCGTTTATGTATTGGAAAAAACTTTTGAAACGACCATTTATTAAAAACTTTAAGGCCTTAACATTGATTTTTTGAAGAGAATATATAAATTCCTCATAGAATCCTGCAACAAATGCAACAACTCCACCTGAGACACCTGGCACTTTATTTGCAGCTCCCATCCCTAGACCTTTTATAATTAAAAATAATTTATCAGTAAAAGATCGCGTACTTTGCATTTATAATTGAGTATTCTTTTGAGGACTAAATTTTTCTAAAAAAAGAATGATTACAAAACCCAAAATCATTAAACATAGTGCCAACAGTAATTGGTTGTCTCCAATAAAAGTCATTGGAGATATACTTTTTTCAAGTAGCGGCACCTCTTCACCATGGGAATTTATTCGGGTACTCAAGACTGTTTTCCAAGGCCAAATTTTATTTAATGAACCTATCATAAATCCAACTAGCATTGCTAGTGTTAAGCTTTTGTATGTTTTAAACATCCAATTTAAAATCCTTGAGAATGCTTTAATTCCAAATAAGGCGCCAAGTGATAACATTAAAAAATTCGTAAGCGCTTCTTTTAATAAATCAAAATTGAGATTGATTATACCATCTAAAAAATTATCAACTGTCATAATTGCAGTTTGATAGGCACCGAGAAGTAATAATATAAAGGCCCCAGAAATTCCTGGTAAAATCATTGCGATGATGGCAATTGCTCCACAAAAGAACAGATAAATATTGCTATCAGGTGAAGCAAAAGGTTCAGCAGTTGTTATGGCATAAGATATCACAGTGGTCGTTGTGATAATCACGAAAGTCAAAAAATTCCATTGCTTAATTTGCTTTCCAATAAACACAATACTTGCTAGGACTAAACCAAAGAAGAATGCCCACAATAATATCGCCTCGTTTAACAAAAGCCATTTAATACCTTTTGCCAAGGAAAGGATACTAAATAAAATGCCCAACATTAAAGCCAGAAGAAAATTACCATTAACTTCAAACCACGCTTTTTTGAATCCAAAGTTTTTTAGGTTTTTTATAAAACTTAAATTGACATTATCGATACTTTCTAAAAGTTCCTCATAGATTCCAGATATGAAGGCAATTGTACCACCAGAAACTCCTGGTACGACATCGGCAGCTCCCATGGCTATTCCCTTAAATAAAACTATGATATAATCGGTAAGACGTCTTTGCATTAATTGAAAATTCAATAAAATTAAAGGTAGGGAATTTTAACCTGAAGCCTTTTTAAATTCAGATATTATTTTTGTGATAGATGGACGTTGGTAGATGCTCGGAAATAGCTCCTCAATAATAAAGTAGTGGTCATAATTTAAATCTAAAGCTTTCTGTAAATGCGCTAGACCTTTTTTAGTATTATGAGTTTTTAAATGGATACCTGCCAATCTAAATTCAACTTCTTCACTTTCAGGATAGAATTCATGACACTGTTCAAAGTTGAACATGGCGGCTTCATACTCACCGAGTTGAATTAAAATATCACCTCTTGAAATCCACGTATTTAATTCATAATTCCCAAGTTCAAGGGTTTTTTTATATCCTCTCTCTGCTTCTTCCAGAAAATTGAGCCTTTGATTTATTTGAGCAAATAATTTCCAATAAACAACATTATCTCCATCAATATTTATAGCTTTATTAATATAGTGTAAAGCGTTTTGATAATCATGAATCTTATTGTAAAATTTAGTAATTGCAATCCAAGCCTTATCCAACAATGGGTCCTCCTCGACAGTTTTATAAAAATATTGAAGAGCCATGTCATTTTTTTCTAATTTTTCATAACAATGACCAATTCGAAGCAGTGCAAATGAGGTTGGATCTTCAAGTGCTAAAGTGATTTTATAACATTCAACTGCTTTGTCGTGATGAGAAATTTTTTCTAGAACTTTTCCTTTTTCTAAATAAGCACCTATGAAAGTGTCATCAGAGATAATTGCAAAATCAAACGCAGCAAGAGCTTTTTGATAATCATTCTGTGCAACGTATTGTTTCCCCAGTTGGTGCCAAGCAACTTCACAATAAGGGTTTTTATCCAAATAGACAGTTAAATATTCAATAGCTTCAGTTGTTTGCTCGAGAAAATCAAAACAATAAACTACATTATACAACGCGGAATAATCTTCTAAATCAATTTCAAGACATTTCATAAAATTTATTTTGGCTTCTTCAAATTTGTCTAGAAATAAATATTCCATTCCAATTAATGAATAGAGGTCTGAAGTTTCTTTAGAAAACTCAATGGCTTTTAAAAGTATATTAATGGCTTCTTGATGCTGGTCTTGTTTTGATAAAATATTTGCTTTCTGAATAAAGATTTCTTCATTTTGGGGTTCCAAAGCATACAAGGAATCTAATAATTGATTGGCCTTTTGTAATTTATTCTCAAAAATATAGACCTCAATTTTAAACAATTTTAGGTTTGTAGAATCAGGATGTTGTTCTAAGCTTAATTTTATAGCCTTTTTGGCAAGTGCAATTTTGCCATTTTCAAGATAATGATGAATGATGTTTTCAAATTCGTTTGAATCAAAAAACAAAATACTATTTGTTTTAAGCATCGATTCAAATTTCGATAAAGAGAATTCTCTGTTGTCGTCAAATTGACTAAACTCCATAGGCAGTATTGCTATACTTTTAATTAAAAGTAATGTTCTATAGTTTGCAATGAGGAAAATTCGTTCAATGTTTTCAACAAATTAATTAACACTGGTAATAAAAACTAATCTTGATTCTTTTCTATATCGTCTAATAGATTGATAATTATTTTACATCCAATGATGATATCTTTATGTGAGATTGTAAGTGGTGGTGTTATTCTTATTGCTCTTGGTTCAAAAAGTAACCAAAAAAGAATAAGGCCTTTTTCTTGTGCTTTTAAAACAACCGTATTTGCAATATCAGCAGATAGTGTAAGTAGCGCCAGCATTAAACCTCTTCCTCTAATTTCAAGGATGAGAGGGTGTTTTAAATGCTCACGAATGAGCTTCTCTTTCTCTAAAGCGTCAGACATTAAATTACTAGTTGATATCTCTTCAAGTGTAGCTAAGGCAGCCGCTGCAATGACAGGATGACCTCCAAAGGTAGTAATATGACCTAATTTAGGGTTATCCTTCAAAGTATCCATCATTACCTTTGAAGCTGTAAATGCGCCAATAGGTAGGCCACCGCCAAGACCTTTTCCTGTAACCAAGATATCCGGAATACAATCGTAATGCTCAAAACCAAATAATTTTCCAGTTCTCCCAAGACCAGGTTGAATTTCATCTAAAATTAACAGTGTGCCATTTTTTTTACAAATAGCCTTTACTTTCTGAAGATAATTGTTCGTTGGTTCAATGAATCCAGCACCTCCTTGAATAGTTTCTAAAATGACAGCTGCTGTTTTGGAGGTTATTTTTGATAAATGTTTGTCATTGTTAAATTCAATGAATTTTACATCAGGTAAAAGCGGTAGGAATGGTTGTTTGCGCTCTTGATATCCCATAACACTTAAGGCGCCCATCGTATTCCCATGATAAGCGTTATGTGCAGAAATAATTTGGGAACGTCCGGTTACTCGTTTTGCAAGTTTTATTGCGCCATCAATAGCTTCAGTTCCTGAATTAGTAAGGTAGGTGGTTTCCAAGGGGTCAGGAAGTAAAGATGCTAAAAGTTTTGTAAGCTTAAGTGGTTTTTCCTGAACATATTCTCCGTAAACCATTACATGAAGATATTGATCTAACTGTGTTTTAATCGCAGTTATGACCTTGGGATGTCTGTGGCCCAGACTGCAAGCTGACACACCAGCCACAAAATCTAAATAAGCGTTATTTTTTTTATCAAAGATATAGCTACCCTTCGCGTGAGAAATCTCTAATGCCAGAGGATGAGGTGTGGTTTGAGCTTGGTATGTAAAAAATTCTGTCTTAATTATTTTTTTGTTTATTTAAAAAATCGCCAAGCTTTTGTCCTTTTTTTAGGGGCTCATTTAGTTTTTGTATATTTTGACGACCTTGACGTGTTTTGGGAACTCTTCGAGCAGCTTTATTTTTTTCCTTTTTATTTTTCACACTTTCTCCGGACGCATTAATTCTTTTCATCAAATTTTCATCAAAGAATTCTTCTTGAGAAATATAAGCTTTTAAGCCTTTTATGTTAGGAAGATTAAGTGGAGGATCATCTTTAAATAAATCTTCAACACTTTTTGGTCGTTCGTCATCGCGCCATACAAAACCTCTTAATTTACTCGCGTTTTTTGGAAATTCATCCTCAGGGTAAATGGAGCCATCTACCTGTTGAAGTAGACGCATTTCATTAATTGCATTGTTGTTAAGTTCAATACTAATTTTTCCAGATTTAGATTTATCTATACCTACCAACTCTTGATTCTCATTGTAAGAATAATATATTTTTTCTGCATTTTTTATAATATCAACATGGTATAATTCATTTTCTCTGAACAGGCCAAATAATTTTTGCCCTTTAATTTGATCAAAACCATTTGCTTCTCCAATGGTGTCTTTACTAATTAGAAATGCATTATCAAACACCTTTAATGAGTCTAATTGTTCAGTTTTTAAGTTGGTTTGAAGATGAATAGAGTCACCAGTCATTTGATTTCCTAAATTCCATAAAATAGGATGGCGTGCACTGGAAAAGGCATCAGTTGAAGTGAATTTATTCAAGTTAATTAGCTGTGTTAAGCCCTTTTTGTGATTTACATGAATGGAATCTGCTTTACCACTTAAATTTGATTTAAAAATTTTAGCATTGTAATAGGCACGTGTTATGCGATTTTCGGGTGTACCTGTGACCATAATCGTATCACTATGCATGTAAATGGAGTCTTTTTCTTGAACAGTGATTGCTAAAGCCCGTTTGGTTATAAAAATAGAGTCTTTGTCTCTAAAAATCTCTGCATAGTGACCTTTTACGATAGCCTTGTTGATGGTATCTGTTATTTTTATATTGTTTGTTGCTGAAGCAAAGTTTTTATTTCTGTTAAAATAAAGACTGTCACCCTCAATCAGGCGCTCATCGTAATTAATTTTTGAATTCTTTAAAAAATAGCCCAAATCCCTGTTGGTGTCATAAAATCCTCTCTCACAATAAATGACACTTGTGTTGCTCGTTATCGTTGTTGGTCCAAAAAGATAGGCATATCCTCGTTCTGAATAAAAATCTAATCGATCCGAATCAATCACATATTCAGGATTGACTAATTTAACATTATCCACAAATTGATACTTTTGAATATCCATGTAATAACGTCCATTTTTACTCGTAATTGTTCCTGATGAATCTCTAACAACTTGACCATTATTTTGATAAAATGCTTGTTGCTTAATACGATCAAAATAGAGGGTGTCGGAGGTGATTGTGGAAGTAGGGTCTGTTAAAAGGACATCACCACTCGCAATGGCTAATTGCGTTTTTCCACTGTATTCCACATATTTAGAAGTCATGATAATGGTATCTCCTTGGTTTATTTTCACATTGCCATAGGCTTCAATAAAATCCTGTGAACCGTAATGTATTGCTTCATCGCACCACATAATGATACCTTCATGAGATATTTTCACTTGATTCATGTTGTCTCGTGTTAATATTGTTGCGCCGGGATAGTTTTTTTCATTTTTGGTAATAAAACCTGAAGTATCAATTTGTATTTTACGACGTTCTTGTCCATACGACGTTAAAGAACATAAGAAGATGAAAAAAAGAATTAAATACGTAGATGTATTAATTTTCAAAGGTTCTGTTTTATATGTAAGACTACCCATAATAATATCTTCGAACTCATGCCCTTTTTTAAGAACCTATACTTAAGAAGTTCCTGTTTTATCTGAAAATTGTTTGTTTTCTGTCAGGTCCAACAGAGACAATTTTAATTGGAATGTCTAATTGGCTTTCAAGAAAACTAATGTAATCATTTAGTTCTTTAGGCAATTGATTTGCATTATCCATTTTCGTAAGATCTTCTTTCCAACAATCAAAATTTGAGTAAACAGGCGACACATTTTCAGATTCTATGTTGAATGGTAAGTGTTTAATTAATTCACCCTTATATTTGTAAGCAGTACATACTTTAAGTTGATTAAAACCAGAAAGAACATCCGCCTTCATCATCATTAATTGTGTGACTCCATTTACTTGACAGGCATATTTGAGAGCGACCAGATCTAACCATCCACATCGTCTACTTCTTCCTGTTGTAGCTCCAAACTCGTGACCAACACGGCCCATGGTTTCACCTACTTTATCAAATAATTCTGTTGGGAAAGGGCCTGAACCAACACGGGTGGTATACGCTTTAAATATCCCAAATACTTCACCAATTTGATTAGGTGCAACTCCTAATCCAGTACAAGCTCCGGCTGCAGTAGTGTTTGACGAGGTTACAAACGGATAAGTGCCAAAATCGATGTCCAATAATGATCCTTGAGCACCTTCTGCTAAAATGGATTGACCATTTTTTTGTGCTTGATAAATATATTCTTCTGAATCAATAAATGTTAGTGATTTTAAAACTTCAATCGCCTCAAAGAATTCATTCTCCAATTCATCTAAATCGTACTGTATTTTAACGTTGTAAAAGTCAATCATGGCCTCATGCTTATTGGCTAGGGCTCGATATTTGTCTTTCCAATTTTCCATCTCTAAATCACCAACCCTAATTCCATTTCTACCTGTTTTATCCATATAAGTTGGTCCAATTCCTTTTAGAGTTGACCCAATTTTGGCTTTGCCTTTAGCTGTTTCGCTCGCAGCATCCAACAAGCGATGTGTCGGTAAAATTAAATGAGCTTTTTTTGAGATTAATAATGATTTGCGATAATCAATATCGTGCAGCTCAAGCTTATCTAATTCTTTTTTAAAAATTACTGGATCAATAACGACGCCATTACCCACTAAATTTTTAGCATTGTCATGAAAAATACCCGATGGAATAGTGTGTAAGACGTGTTTTGTGTCATTAAAAACTAAAGTATGACCAGCATTCGGGCCACCCTGAAATCGCGCAATAATATTGTAGTTTGTAGTAAGGACATCAACAATTTTTCCTTTTCCTTCATCTCCCCATTGTAACCCAAGTAGTAAATCTACTGCCATTCTTTATTTATTTGATTGTTTTTTAGTCGCATAAAAATATAATGAGTGGTTATGAATGTCAATATCAAAAATTTCTTCTAACGTTTTTTTTATGGTTTGTATTCTAGGATCACAAAATTCAACAACTTCTCCTGTATCTGTCAAAATAACATGATCATGTTGTTTATCGAAGTAAGACTTTTCATAATGTGCTTGATTTTTACCAAACTGATGCTTTCTTACTAAACCACACTCCAAAAGTAATTCAATGGTATTGTAGAGTGTTGCACGAGACACCCTATATTTTTTATTTTTCATGCCTATGTACAAAGACTCAATATCAAAGTGCTCTTCACTGTCGTAAATTTCTTGTAAGATAGCGTAACGTTCTGGTGTTTTTCTATGTCCGTTGTCCTCTAAAAACTTAGTAAAGACATTTTTTACTATTTCTTGATTGGTATGTTCTTTTTGTACACTCATTAATTTCCCGACAAATTTAATTAAATTTTAGACTCTATTAACTTTTTCAATACCATTAATTTTTTTAATTCTGTTCATCAAAGTCTTGACCAAGTTATTATTTTTAACAACGACAGCAATTTTACCTGAAAAAATACCATCTTCAGATTCAAAACTTATATTTTTCATATTTACATTCATACTATTCGAGATAAGTTTTGTTATTTCATTAACTAATCCTAGGTTATCTATGCCAGTTAATTTTATCACAGCGGTGTATTCTTGTTGAGTCGAATCAATCCACTTTGCTGACATAATACGGTAGGCATAATTAGATTGCAAGCTCAAGGCATTAGGACAGTTTTTTTTATGAACTTTTATTCCTTCATTAATCGTTAAAAACCCAAATACGCTATCTCCCGGTATAGGGTTGCAACAATTTGATAATTTATAATCTAATTTTTCCTCCTCTTTCCCGAAGACGAGCATATCATATTTTGCAGTGATTTCATCTTTATCGATATCAGGATGAGTACTCGGTTTTCGAATTTTATTTTTTAAGTAACTGACAAAGGCATTACTTCTAGAATTTGCAAATTCTTTCAACATTTTGTTATCAATGGATCCAATACCAATGCGGTAAAATAAGTCCAGACTTGTTTTTAATTTAAAATGAGTTACTAAGTCGTTGATACTTTTTTCACCAAGGGTGATTTTTAATTGCTTCAGTTTTCTTCTCAATATTTCTTTACCGTCCTCAGCAATACGTTTTTTTTCTTCTTTTAAGGAAGATTTTATTTTACTTCTTGCCCTTGCTGTTGTAGCATAGTCTAACCAATTAGAATTAGGCTTAGCGTTTTCTGAGGTTAAAATATCAACTTGATCTCCACTTTTAAGTTCATGACTCAGCGGAACTAATTTACCATTTACCTTAGCACCACGAGTTTTCATACCAACTTCAGTGTGAATACTAAAAGCAAAATCTAATGGTGTTGCTCCTTTTGGAAGGGATTTTAGGTCCCCTTTCGGTGAAAACACATAGATTTCTTTTGAATAAAGATTGAGTTTGAACTGTTCAACAAAATCAACAGCATTACCAATTGGGTTTTCTAATGCCTCTTGTAATTTTGAAATCCATAAATCCAAACTATCTTCTTTGTTATGACCTTCTTTGTACTTGTAATGAGCTGCATAACCTTTTTCTGCAAGTTCATTCATGCGTTCGCTTCTAATTTGAACTTCAACCCAGCGACCTTTTGGACCCATCACTGTTATATGAAGTGCTTCATAACCAGTAGATTTCGGTGATGATATCCAATCTCTCAAGCGTATTGGATTTGGCCTAAAGTGATCTGTTACAATCGAGTAAATTTTCCATGCTAGAAATTTTTCATTTTCAAGGTCTGATTTATAAATTATACGAACAGCGAACTTATCGTAAACCTCATCAAAAGAAACTCCTTGTTTAATCATTTTCCTACGAATAGAAAAAATTGATTTAGGACGGCCTTTTATGATGTATTTGAGTTTTTCTTTATTTAAAGAAGTTTTTAATATGTCACTAATTTCATAAAGATATTTATCTTGTTCCTCCTTACTTTCTTGCATTTTTGTAAGAATGTCATTGTACACTTCAGGTTCAGTATATTTTAGCCCTAAATCTTCGAGTTCAGTTTTAATATTATATAATCCAATTCTGTGTGCAAGGGGAGCATAGATATACAATGTTTCAGACGCAATTTTCACCTGCTTATCAGGACGCATCGAATCCATCGTTTGCATATTGTGTAGTCGATCTGCAATTTTTATAATTATTACTCTGACATCGTCATTTAAAGTGAGAAGCATTTTCCGAAAATTTTCTGCCTGAACAGACACATCCATGTCTTTTTTTAACGATGATATTTTTGTCAATCCATCAACAATTCTTGCCACAGTTTCTCCGAATAGTTGCTCGATATCATTGATGGTGTAATCAGCACTATCTTCGACCACATCGTGAAGTAAGGCAGCTGCTATCGAAGTAGCATCAAGTCCAATCTCAGATGCTACAATTTTTGAGACTGCAATAGGATGAAAAATATAAGCCTCCCCGGATTTTCTTCTTTGATTTTTGTGAGCGTCAACGGCAATATCAAATGCTTTCCTAATGAGTTTTTTGTCATCATTAGTCAGTAAACGATAACTTATTTGAAGAAGTTTTTTATACTCCTTTGCAATCGCTGCATTTTCTTGTTCCATCTCGGTACTTGTCATAGACTAAAAATACCATAAAGAATAGAAATGAGCAATGTATTTATGCTTTTAATTTTGGTAGTTTAAGCGCTCTTATTTGGTGTCATAAAAGGACTCTCTACCTAAAATTATTAGAACTTAATTCGGCGATTAATTTATGTATCATTTGTACTCCCTTATGAAGTTCTTTCTTATCAATGAACTCATCCGCCCTGTGAGCTTGTTTGATAGAGCCCGGTCCACAAATAACACTTTGAAATCCTTCTGCTGCAAATTGTCCTGCTTCAGCACCATAGGCCACTGTGCTTAGCGAACTATTTCCTGAAATTCGTTTTATTAAACCGACAATGTCATCTGTTTCTTTTGTGTCAAGATGAACAACAGGAGGATGATTTTCAACAGTTTTAATTTTAAAATGTTCAAATTTACTTTTTAGCTCTTGTTCACGTTGTCTACAAAAAGTTTCAAATTCCTCAAGAATAGTTTCTGTCCTATCCATAGGAATAGTCCTTAAGTCCCAAAAAAAATGAGCTTTATCAGCAATGACATTGGGAGCAATTCCTCCGTTTACCAAACCAATGTGAATTGACGAATGTGCTGGATGAAAACGATTGTCAATTCGTCCTTCTTCGATAAGTCGATTCATTTTTTCTTCAAGCCATAGCATGAGCCTCATGGCCTCATGAATAGCACTGACTTCCTCTTTAATTCTACTACTATGGCCTGCAGAACCATTTACATAGGTTTCTAGGATATAAATTCCTTTTTGACCAACGATTGGTTGCATAAGAGAAGGTTCACCAATAATGGCATATTTGGGGGTTTCACGATAATGAATTTTTATAGACCGTGCTAATTCATGACCAGCTAAACACCCTATTTCTTCATCGTAGGAAAAGGCAAAATAAACAGGTTTTTTTAAGTCTGCTTGCACCATATCAGGTAAGGATGCTAAGCAACAAGCTATAAAACCTTTCATATCGCAAGATCCTCTACCATATAGTTTACCATCTCCTTTGTCTATTAACTCAAATGGATTCGTTGACCATTCCTGACCTTTTACCGGAACTACATCTGTATGTCCTGATAAAATAACACCACCATCAATTGCTGGACCAATTCTGCAATGCAATGATGCTTTGTTGCCCTGTTTATTTGAAACAAGAGTTGTCACAATATTAAATGATTCAATATAGTCTTTGATATAATTAATAATACTCAGGTTACTTTGACCCCCTAACACCGGAAAGGACACAAGTTTTGCTAAAATACTCTCTGCTGTCATACTAATTATAATTTATTGCTACTGCAATTATGAGTGTTGCTGCGGCAATGATAAATAATGATATTAATATTGGGAATATAAATCGAATCCATCTATCAATTGGAACCCGACACATACTCAACATGGCAATCAAGCCTCCAAGGGTAGGATTTATCAAATTTGATAAACCATCACCAATTTGAAAAGCTAATATTGTTATTTGTCGCGTTAATCCTAGGGATTCCCCTAGAGGAAGCATTACAGGCAAAGTAGCTAAGGCTTGACCACTTCCGGATGGAATAAAAAAGTTGATAACTGTTTGTGAAACAGACATGCTAATTGCTGAGGCATATAATGGTAAATCTTTTAACATTAATGATAAGTTATATGATATAGTATCCCCAATATTGCCCATTTCCATAAGGACTTTTATCGAGGTTGCGTAGCCAACCATAAAAGCACCCGGAGCTGCAATTGCGACTGCTTTTAAAACAGTTTCACTCATGGTTGTCGCGTCCATTCTAGATACGATACCACACAAAACTGCTATCATTAAGAATACTGCAGATAACTCATTGAGGTACCAACCTAAATTAAAAACGCCGTACAGAATAACGAGTAATCCGATAATAAAAATGGAGATAATCATCCAATTATTAATTGATATCTTGTAATTTTCTATAGGCCTTGACAGTGATAAATTACTGATGTCTAAACCTTTACCTAAACTTTTTTCAGGGTGTTTTACTATTTTATTAAAATATCTAACATTATAATAGGCCATAATGCTTAGTGAAATTAAACAGAGAATACTCCTCAGGAATGCACCAGAGAACATTGGTAATTCAGCAATTTTATGACCAGTGCCTACAGTGTAAGGGTTAATAGGAGAGAGACCAAAACCGATGGTCATAGCACCCACTGAAATTCCTGCAGCTAGAATTAAATCTCCTCCCAGAGCCAAGCTTAATACTGCGGCAATTGGCACCATGGCGATGTTGTTTTCATAGCCTACAGCGACACCTAACAAACCATAAATAAAAGTCATTATTATGATGATTGCATTTTTATTTTTGAGACCTAATTTGTTAACGAGTGTTCCTACAGAATTTTCTACTGCTTTTGATTGTTCCATAAAGCCAAACATGATAGCTCCTGCGAGTACAATAAAAATAATTTCGGCAGCAGATTTAAAGCCCAAAGGAATAGCCCTGAACATATTTAATATTCCTATCGGTGTAGACTCAATGGTAGTGTAGGAATTTGGAACTACAATTTTTCTACCATCAATTAAAATACGTTCATACGTTCCAGCAGGGAGTATGTGAGTTAGAACGGTAACTAATATGATAATTCCAAATAGCATGGTGACTGCATGTGGAATGCGTTTGTACCATGGTTTTCTTTCAATGTGTATGTTGCTCATTTAAAAAATAAAGAGTCTAAGATAGTCTTTTCTTTTACGACCTCAAATTCTTAATTCTTTCTTGTAAAGTTGGGTGTGAGTAATGCATAAAAACGTAAGCAGGGTGAGGTGTCAAATTACTTAAACTATTTTTTGAGAGTTTTTTAAGTGAGCTAATAAGAGGTTCACTAGCGTACGTATTTTTTGCGTAGTTATCTGCTTGGTACTCAAATTTTCGAGAGAGAATATTCATTATTAAACTAGTTATTTCACTGATCGGACTATAGAGCAAACCAAAGGCAATTAAACCAATATGAAAACTAGCAATTTCAACACCTAAAGCATTTGATAACAGTGGATTTGACACTAGAATTGATAGAATGTAAAGTGTAAATCCAGTGAGGGAAATAGATGCTAACAGATTAAATATAATATGTTTGCGCTTGTAATGACCAATTTCATGGGCTAAGACTGCCACGATTTCCTCTTCATCCAAATCTTTAATCAAAGTGTCGTAAAGCGTTACGCGTTTTTCACTTCCAAACCCTGAAAAATATGCATTTGCCTTAGTGCTCCTCTTGGAGCCATCAATAACAAATATTTTATTGAGTTTAAAACCAACGGTTGCTGCGTAAGCGGCAATTTTATCTCGTAAATCACCACACTCTAGCGGAACTTGTTTATTAAAAAGAGGCACGACAAGTTTTGAGTAAAACATATTCATGAACACAGAAAATATGGTTACCAATGCCCAAGTGTAGAGCCAAAAGTTAGTTCCAGTTACTTCATAAAACCAAAGTATTAGAGACAAGATTCCAGTTCCTACAATAATAAGCATCAGCCACCCTTTAATTTTATCCAGAATAAAAGTATTCATGCTTGTTTTGTTAAATCCGAAATTTTCCTCAATCACAAAAGTTTTGTAATAAGAAAAAGGGGTGGTCAGAAGATCGCTACCTAACATAATTATTCCGAAAAAAATAAGTGCAATAATTGTATTATTTGAACTGTAACTTCTTGCGATATTATCAACATATTCAAAACCATCAAAATAGAAGAACGCTAATGTCAATATTAAAGAAAAGATTGACGTAATATTTGAAAATTTATAATTAGTGGCTTTATATGATTGAGATTTTTCATACTCTTTCTTGTCGTAGACATCCTCTAATTCTGTAGGTAGGGTGTCATTAAAGTGTTTTGCATTTAATGCGCCTAAAACTTTATCACTAATAAAATTAATAAAAATAATTCCGATGATAATATAAAAGAGTATCGTACTTGTCATTAGTTAAATTGTCTTTGTCGTTTTACTTCAAAAATAAGTATTCCAGCGGCTACTGAAACGTTCATTGAGTCAATCTCGCCTTCCATTGGAATAATGATGTTTTGACTTGAGTTTTTCAGCCAATCAATGCTTAAACCAGAGGCTTCTGTACCAACAATAATAGCAGTAGATTGAGAATAATCTTGGGTGTGATAATTCACTGATCCATCTAAAGATGCACAATAAATATTTATATTTTGAGCTTTTAAATAATCGATGATATCTTCCGTTGAGCCTATTGCAATTTGGTTTGTAAACACACATCCAACACTTGAACGAATAATGTTTGGATTATATAAATCAGTTTTTGGATTTGCAATAATTACAGCATCGACACTCGCCGCATCTGCTGTTCTCAATAGTGCACCAATATTACCTGGTTTTTCTGGAGCTTCAGCAACAAGAATTAAAGGGTTTTTTGATGTTACACGAAGATCATCTAATTTGTGAGATTTTGTTTTGGCGACTGCGAGAACTCCCTCCGTCGTAGCACGGTACGCTAATTTTTGATAAACATCTTTTGATATTTCAATTATCTCTTTACATGTGGTTTCTGGAGTGTCAATTTGTGATTTACTTAATAAATCTCGAGAAAAAAGAAGAGTTTCTAATTCATAACCACCTTTTGTAGCTAACTCAATTTCGCGTTGACCTTCAATTAAAAACTTCTTAAAGTTTTTTCGATGTTTTGACTTTTCTTTTAATTGATAGAGATTTTTTATCAATTGATTTTGAACACTTGAAATCTTCTTTGTCATGAAGGTGAAATTAATTAACAATTGTATCTTTTGTTATGTCACTTGATACTTTTATTTGGCCTCTTAAAAATCGAGGATTACAAGTTACTTTTGTAAAAACATATAATCACCTAATCTTGTTGATATTTTTGACTGTACCGCCGCCATAGCTCAGTTTGGTGAGTTTCTAAACTGATTTCTCGGCCGTCAATAAAGGCATGCGTTAATTGATTACCTCGCATATCTAATGCGTCACCTTTACTGACAAATAAAGTTGCAGATTTCCCCACTTCAATAGATCCCAACATGGTATCCACACCCAGAATCTGTGCCACATTTAACGTAATTAATTTTAAGGCATCTTCTTTACTCATTCCTTGACCAACTACTTGCCCTGCATAAAAAGGTAAATTTCGTGTTTGAAAGTTAGAATTATTGCCTGTATGAATGCCAACTAAGACTCCGGCATCAGCCAACAATTTTGGATTTTTATAAGGTAAATCATAGTCGTGGTCTGAGGTTGCCGGTAAACTGTGTGTGTGATCAATCAAAACAGGTATATTATTGCTTTTAAGTAGACCACTTACAGTATGAGCCTGATATCCACCAACTACGACCATTTTTATTCCGTTTTGTATCGCAAAGTTTACAGCATCTGTTATGCCTTTTTCATCATTAACATTAACATATAACTTTTGAGAGCCATCAAAAAGACCTTCAAGAGCTTCAAAAGGAATATTTAGGTTAGTTCTGCTTCCGTTGAGATATGCCTTACTTTCAATTACAAAAGTCATGATATCATTAACTTGTTTTGAATAATTCCGGTTAGGTTTTAAACCTCTTGGCTCACCCAACCACCAGCGACCTCTGGAAAAACTATTTGGCCAATTTAGATAAATTCCATCATCTTTTTTGATGGCTGCATCTTGCCAATTCCAAGCATCTAGCTGCATAATTGATGAGGTTCCTGAAAACCTTCCACCATTAGGTGAGACTTGTGCTATTAAAATTCCATTTGGTCGCATGGATTCGACTACTTTAGATTCTGCATTGTAAGCGACTAAACTGCGTACGTGAGGAATCATACTCCCCATTTCGCGTTGATCGTTACTAGCGTTAACAGCATCGACTTCAACAAGTCCTAAATTTGTATTCGCGCCAATAAAACCAGGATATATATGTTTTCCTGAGGCATCAATAATTTTACCTTTTAAAGCTATTTTTGAAGTTGTTGCATCGGCTACAGCTTGAATCTTTCCATTCTCAAAAATAACAATGCCATTATCAATGATAGTTCCGTCACCTATATGAATTGTAGCTCCCGTAATCGTAATACTCTCCGATTGCTTTTTTGCAGGTGTTTGCTGCGAAAATGAACAAAGGCAACAAAGCAATAAAGCTGAAGTTATAAAATTTATTTTTCTCATATTATTTTTGTTTTTAGTCCATTGAATCACAATGAAGTTGTTGCTTATCTGTTACTTTTATTGGTTGAGTTTTCATCCCTCTATTTTTCTCTTGTAACATCATTGTCATTAATTCTTGGCGCTCTTTCTTGATTTTTAAGCGCATCTGCTTGTCTTTAACATGATTAAAATAGGTTGCACCTTCAATCATTGTTCTTTCAGCTTTTGAATAGACAGAGAGGGGATGGCCATTCCATAGAACGACATCTGCATCTTTACCCTCTTTGATACTTCCTACACGATTATCAATGTGTAGTAACTTTGCTGGATTGAGAGTCACCATTTTCCAAGCGTCTTCTTCATTGATATCGCCATACTTCATTGCTTTTGCAGCTTCTTGATTGAGACGTCTCGACATTTCACCATCATCACTGTTAATTGCTGTAGTAATACCGACGTTGTGCATAATGGCAGCATTGTAGGGGATGGCATCATTTACCTCAAATTTGTAAGCCCACCAATCGCTAAAAGTGGAAGCGCCAACGCCGTGTTCTTTCATGATATCGGCTACTTTATAACCTTCTAGTATGTGCGTAAAGGTGTTCATTTTAAAATTAAATTTTTCAGCAACTTTCATCATCATGTTGATCTCTGATTGCACATAAGAATGACAGCTGATAAAACGCTCACCATTCATAATTTCAACAAGGGTTTCCATTTCTATGTCATAACGGTATGGTTGTCCACTTTTTTTTCTTGTTTCATATTCTTTGGCCCGAGAGAAATAATCTAAAAATAATTGTTCGACTCCCATTCGTGTTCTTGGGAACCGTGTTCCACTTTGAGATCGTGATTGCTTGACATTTTCACCTAGTGCAAATTTGATAAATTTAGGAGCATTTTTATTGATTAGATTTTTTGCAGTTTCACCCCATTTTAATTTGATAATAGCAGAGCGTCCTCCAATTGGATTTGCCGATCCATGTAATATTTGAATGGACGTTACCCCACCTGCTAGGTTTCTGTATATATCGATATCCTCTGCATCAATGACATCCTCAATAGTTACCTCAGCAGATGAGTTTTGACCACCTTCATTGATACTAGCAGCTGCTATGTGTGAATGTTCATCAATAATACCTGCAGTTAGATGTTTTCCTGAAGCATCAATAATTTTGGCATTTTTTTCAACAAGATTAGACCCAATCTTCGAAATTAAACCGTTTTTAATGAGTACATCTGTATTTTGAAGTATACCATCGACCTCATTTGTCCATACTGTGGCGTTTTTGAATAAAATGGTTTCTTGACTTGGAAGTTCATTTACTCCATAAGCACCATTAGGATAAGTAATTGGCATTAATTTAACTTTTTCACTTTGACCACTACGTTTGGGTGTCTGTCCTGACTTAGAATTACCATCATTGATTGATTTCACCATACTGACATAAGCAATATTACCATTGGGATCAACAACTTTACCACTTAAATTATCATTTTGATTTACTCTCGAGGTAAATCGCATAAATGCTTGTTGCGTTGTGTCGGTGCTTGTAAAAGTTAAATTCACCCAATTATTTTTGTAGGAGATTTTCGAAGCTAATTGCTTACCGTCACTTTTAACATCAGATTTGAGTTTCATGGAGGGTCCTGAAATAGAAACATTATATGTTTTTCCTGCCATTACAAACGAATAATCCCCATTGATAGTTTTGATACTCATGTCCTGAATAATATCTTGATTTCCTTTCACCCAATTTTCGTGAATTTTTGTAGTTTTATTGAAGATATCTCCTGAGGTAATTAAAAAATTAGCATACGTTCCATTTTTTAAAGAACCTATGGTGTTTGATTGTCCTAAAACTTGTGCTGGAATTGTTGTAAGAGCTTGTAATGCTATCGTCTTATCAAGACCATACTCAATCGCTTTAATCACATTCATTTTTAACATACTTGGTGATTTTAAACCGTCTGTAGTAAAAACAAATTTTATATCATTATCAGCTAATACTTTTGGATTTGATGGTCTTTGATTCCACTCGCGCATCACAGAGAGTTCTAATACACTTGCCGCGAAAGTATCTTCGACGTCATAGGCTTTAGGGAAATTAAGTGGTAAAATATATGTAGCATTCGTCGCTTTAATATCCTGAATTCGCTCGTATTCATCGCCACCACCTACAATTACATACTGAACTCCAAATTCATCACCAACACGGTCAGCTCTAAAAGCATTTGCCTTATTGCCCGCAATAAAAATTTGAACTAAGTTTTTATTTTTATTGAAAGCTTCTAATGAACGATCATTAATGTTTATTCCACCTTGAGCGTACCAAGACGCATCATGGTTTACCTGTCTAATTAAGGCTAAAGTCCCCATTATGGAACTTGGATAGGATTGAGATGATGTTGCGCTTTTGGTAAAGGACAAGTAAGCGGCTGATCTATTATCTAAAATACGATCAGCATTACTACCACTATTGGAGAGAGCAATTAATGCTCCTGATCCACGCATGATACCGTCTTGCAAATGTGTGTTCACTACACCAAATCCTGCTTTTCGTAATGCAGAGGCTGATTTTTCATCATATTTAAAATTGTCTACCGCATTTTGCTCTGGTCTAATATGGTCATTCCAATAAAAACCTTCCCGAGTGGGGTCGTACTGGCCTCGGCCAAATCCACCAAATCCTTGACGCTTAGGTTTTTCAACACCAAAACCTGAATATACATCTATAAACGAGGGATAAATATGTTTATCTGAAACATCAATGATGACTGCATTCGTAGGAATATTTACTGAGGTTCCTGTGGCAACTACTTTTCCTTTGTGGATTAGTAAAGTGCCGTTGTCAATTACTTGTGTTGGTGTTACAAATATCTTAGCATTTATAAATGCTGTATAGTTAGTGTTCTCTGATTTTACTCCATCATTTTTTGGAAAATGTTCTTGAGCTGTCGAATTAAGTGCGTAGCCAAGCATCACGAAAAATAGATACCTTTTGATCATAATTTATGTGTAAAAAATTAAAAATGTAAGTTAGAAAAATTAAATTTTATACCCTTTAATTAAGTTTTATTTAACTTTTACAATGACTTTTTATCGAAATAGTTAACAAACAGAGCAACAGCATAACTATAACTTTCTATTCCTTTTTCTTGATTATTTACTTTAAGATAACTGTTGTATGATGCTTTGAATAGTGGTTCTAGAATATTTTGATATGATTTCCAGAAATCATGAGATTCTTGAAAATTTTTTAAAATTCCCAAATTGATTTTTTTTAATAACGCTTGGTAAACATCTTTATCTCGTTTAAACATTTCATTTAAGCAATGACGCAAAGCAAATAAGTATCCGGAATATTTAAAATAGATATCATCACTGTTAATTGCAGCTAAACTTCCTATAAAATTAGCTTCGTTTTCTGCTGCATACCCCAGTTGATGTGCCTTTTCATGAAATATTGTAGTTGGATATTTATGTAATGGTATCAGGTGATCAATTTGAGCTTCATTGGTAAAAGGATTTAAATAACCGCTAAATCCCATGTAGGTTAATGGAAGACTGAATAAAGATAGTTTTACACTTGGATACGTTAAAGTAAATTGGTTATTTATTTTTTTTAAATTTTTAAACTCATCCTCAGAGATTGTTAATAGTGTTGATTTTGAGTATGGAACTACAATTTTTGAAGTATCACTGACAGATATAGTATTGTGAATATTATTTGCTTTTTTGATTAATCTTTTAGTTAAATTTTCTAACGATTTTGTTGAATAAGTATGCTCTATTTGTAATGTGTCATGTAATGGCATCCGATAGTAATTCAAACCCCAAAATAAGTGAAATGTGAAGTAGAGTAGTGAGATGAAGATTAGCACATCTAACACCCAATCCATGGTGCTGTGAATCATTTTTTTTCTATTTAAATAAATCCATCTTACAAGGTAGACACCTGCAATAGTATACAATACATCTCCAAAAGAAAAGGGCACAAAACCAAATGTAAAATGCAATAATTGAGATATCCATTGGTAAAGATGCCCTGTGTAATAGGATTCAATGAATTCAGGATAATTTGCTAGCCATTTTACAATGATATACTGAGGAATGATACTAAAAGCGAAGACACGTTTTTGATTTATCGTCATTTTTCAAAAATAGCGAATAGTTTCATATAATTATAGTGTTAATAATTACCTTTGCATGACATATTATCAAAAAAATGAATGAAGCAATAAGAAATATAGAACCCAAAGAACTTTGGAATAAATTCGCAGATCTCAACGCGGTACCAAGACCATCAAAAAAAGAAGAAAAAGTAATAGATTTCATGCGCAATTTTGGTGAAAATTTAGGCTTAAAGACATTGGTTGATGATATTGGTAATGTCATTATAACAAAACCAGCATCACCAGGCATGGAGGACAGGAAAGCTATCGTTATGCAGTCTCATCTCGATATGGTGCATCAAAAAAACAACGATACAGATTTTGATTTTGATAAACAGGGTATTACGATGTTTGTAGAAGGAGATTGGGTTAAAGCAAATGGGACAACTCTGGGTGCAGACAACGGTATAGGAGTCGCCACAATCATGGCTATTTTAGAAAGTAAAACCATTATTCATCCTCCTCTTGAGGCTTTATTCACAATAGATGAAGAGACAGGAATGACCGGTGCTATGGGCTTAAAGGGAGGTGTGTTAAAAGGAGAGATCATGCTAAACCTCGATACTGAAGAAGATAACGAAATTGGTGTTGGATGTGCAGGAGGAATCGACGTTACATGTACATTGTCGTATGATGAGGAAAAAGTTCCCGAAGAATTTTCTGCGTTTAGGATTGAGGTTAAAGGTTTGAATGGAGGTCACTCAGGAATGCAAATACATGAAGGCTTGGGCAATGCAAATAAAATAATTAACAGGCTGCTTTACTCAGTGATTAATGAAATCCACTTAAGTGAAATTGATGGGGGAGGTTTACGAAATGCGATACCAAGAGAAAGTGTTGCCTTGATTGTAAGTAATTGCGCTAACGACAGGCTCATCAGGGCTAATATTCTTGAAGAAGTCAAGAATATTAAATCAGAATTAAAAACAACAGAGCCAAATTTAGACATAACGATTGGCTCTGCAGATTGTCCAAATACCATGCTTGGAAAAGATCTAAGTATTAACTTAATTAAAGCAATTTATGCCACACATAATGGGGTTTTTAGAATGAGTCCTGATATCATTGGTCTGGTGGAAACCTCAAATAATGTTGCAAGAGTATCAGTGAAAGATAAAGTTATCAAAATATTATGTTTAACGAGATCCTCTGTTGAGTCCTCAAAAATGGATTTAGCCAACAAGCTCAAAGCAACTTTTGAATTGATAGGCGGTGATGTAGAGTTTTCCGGAAATTATCCTGGTTGGACTCCAAATATGGAGTCATCCATATTAAAAGTGATGCGATCCTTATACATTAAATTACATAGTGAAGAGCCACATGTGGCCGCGTGTCATGCTGGATTAGAGTGTGGAATTTTGGGAACTAATTATCCAAATATGGAAATGATTAGTTTTGGCCCTAACATTAAGGGAGCTCATTCACCCGATGAACGTGCACAAATTTCATCAGTCGAAAAATATTGGAAATTTGTTCTAGAAATTCTGAAAACAATTCCGAAATCATAAATAAAAAAAGCAGCCTTCTGGCTGCTTTTTTTATAGACTACAAATTATTTAATCTTTTATTTCAACTAATTCAATAATGAAACATAGGTCAGTATTTGGTTGAATACTACCTCGACCTGTTTCTCCATAAGCAAGATGAGAAGGTAGGTAGATATACGCTTTTTCTCCCACACTTAAATTTGCGATTCCCTCTTTAAAACCAGCGACGATTGGGGCATCTGGACTGACTGCCATGGGCATTGGACTGTACATGTTTCTTTGCTCTTTTTGAGGATTCAATCTTCCAAACTTTTCTTCAACTTCTTTTCTGTTTGAATCAAATAACTTCCCATCAGCAAAATAACCCTCATACCAGACTGTGACGTTATCTCCTTGTTTTACTTTTTCACCATTACCTTCGTTAATAACAAAGGTCATTAATCCTGTCGCTGAGGTGTTAGCTTTGTCCTTGTATTCATTAAGGGTTGGCAGAATACTCTTAGCTGCCTCATTAAATTTTATTTCAGCAATTTTTTCAGCTTCCTCAGCTTCCTTTTTTGCCTTTTCTTCCTGCTGTTTACGTTTTTCTTCTAGTAAAGGTAATTCAGTTTCCCATGTTTTTACAGCATCAAAATTTCTTGCATCATAACCGATACGAATAATATTGATTTCTTCAATAATAACATCTTCATTTGGTTTGTTACTTCTCTGCGCGACCGGAACACTTGAAATAGTTTCAGCAACATCCAACCCTTCAATTACTTCTCCAAATACACTATGACAGCTTACTCCTGAGGTTCCACAGTTTTTTAAATTACCGTTGGCATCAAACCCATCTAACCAAGGTGTAGGGGCATCAGTGATAAAAAACTGACTTCCATTAGTATTTAGACCCCCAGAATTAGCCATTGATAAGACACCGGGTTTATCATGCTTCAAGGTATTATCGAATTCACTTCCAAATTTGTACCCTGGACCACCACGACCATTTCCGTCTGGATCACCTCCTTGAATCATGAAGTTATCCATGACGCGATGAAAAATTAATCCGTTGTAAAACTTTTTTCCTTTATACTGATCACTGACCATAGGATGGGTGCCTTCAGCTAAAGCAACAAAATTAGCGACCGTCAATGGAACTTTATCGAAAAATAATTTCGCAACCATGGTATCTTTGCTTGTGATAATCTCAGCGTATAAGCCATTATCTAAATGTGAGTATTTGCCATTGTCATTACAAGATGTTGCACTAAACATCAAGGTCAGTGCAAAAAACGCTATAAAACTTTTAATAATTTTCATGTTTATCTATTTATTCTTTGTGATTAAATTTAATGTTATTGAACAAATTAATGGTGTGTTCGGACCAATTTTATTATCATCACCATAAAAGCCAAAAGCTTTTTGGGATGGAAACAAACATACTATTGTTTCACCAGCTTTTAACAGTTTTAAACCTTCTCTTAAACCAGTAAAAAGTTCTTGTTTGTCCATGTTGTATTTGCGGTTTCCAAGCTCTTCTTCTGTGTAGATGTTTTGGTTGTTAAAATCAGAAATCGCATATTTGAAATTTAGAATATCACCAAATATTGGACGCTCACCTTCCAATGAAGATTTTGTCACGTAATAATACCAAAAGCCATATTCAGAGGCGATGTAATTATTTTCAGGATTATTTATCATGTAACCCTGAATAAGTTTTTCTTCAAATTTTATTAAGTTTTTATTTTTACTCACAGATTTGCTGATAAAAGAACTTGTTGTTTGTGAGATTGGACGCCTTGCTTCAGGTGATTTACAGGAAGTTAATACAAAAATTATAACCATAAAATAGTGTAACCCTTTCATTCTTTTAACAGCGTTGAGTTGTCCTGTGTTAATTGGAGAAATTTATCAATAGTCTCTGATAAATTCAAATCACTTCTTCCACCTGCCGCATTAACATGACCACCTCCATTAAAGTTTTTTCGAGCAAAGTCATTAACATCAAAGTTTCCTTTAGATCGAAATGATATTTTTATAATACCTTCTGATTTATGCTCAATAAATATGGCAGCAAATTTCACTCCTTTGATTGATAACGCATAATTTACAATACCTTCAGTATCACCTTTTCTGAAATTTGAGGCATTTAATTCTTTTTGAGATAGGCTTATATAGGCTGTATTTAAAATGCTTATGACCTTCAAGTTTTTTAATGAAACTCCAAGTAATTGCAGCTTGTCAAATGAATTGTTGTCATAGACGTTATTATGAATGAAGGCATTTGACGCGCCTTTATCAATTAAGTTGGCAATAATTCTATGAGTTGTTGATGTTGTTGATGCGAAACGAAATGAACCTGTATCTGTCATGATTCCTGTGTATAAACAGGTGGCTATATGTGCTGTTATTAACGATATATCCTCCAACATTTCTATGAAATTATAAACCATTTCACAGGTTGAACTCATTGTAACATCTGAATATAAATAATGAGCAAAATCATCAGGTTGCTGATGATGATCAATTAAAATTTTTAAACCGTTCGCTTTTCTGATAATTGGTCCTATATCCCCGGCCCTGTGTAAGGCATTGAAATCTAAGGTGAAAACAATATCAGCACTGGTAATGAGATCGTTTGCTCTGACGGTTTCGATTTCATGATTGATGATTTTATTTTCTCCAGGTAACCATTTTAAAAACACTGGATAGTCATTTGGTGAAATCACGATAACATTATGATTGCTGAGATTTAAATAATGATAAAGAGCCAGAGTTGACCCTAAGGCATCACCATCCGGGTTTTTATGCGGTATGATGACGATTTGCTTTGGTTTCGAAAGCAAATGTTTTATTTTAGATACATCACTTTTTGTCATAAGTTGCGAAGATACAATTTAATCACAAAAAGGTTAAATTGATTGTGTTACTTTTAAACAAATTAAACGCAAAAATATTTCATGAAAAAATTATTATTAGTCATTATACTATTCGCATCATTAGTGTGCTGTAAACATCAAAAAGTAACAGATTTTAAAAAAAGTAAAATTGATGATGTTATCATTGCTTTTGGTTCTTGTAATGATCAAAATCTTGCCAACCCTCTGTGGGATGATATTTTAGCCAATAAACCATCCTATTGGATTTGGGGTGGAGATAACATTTACTCAGACACTGACGATATGGATTTAATGAGGTCTCACTATGATGAGTTACTAAATGATCCTTTATATCAAAATTTAAGACGTGATTTGAAAATTCTTGGAACTTGGGATGATCATGATTATGGATTAAATGACGGTGGAGTAGAATTTGAAGCAAAGCAAGAGAGCCAACAACTTTTTTTAGATTTTTTAAATGTTCCTGATAGGGATATCAGACGATCAAGAGATGGGATTTATCATACTGAAATGATCGAAACAATGAAAGGTAAAATCAAGATTATAATATTAGACACACGATTTTTTAGATCTGCATTATCGCCGTCCAATGTGCCTAATATGAGATATCAACCCAATAAAGAAGGAGAAGGAACTTTGTTGGGAAATGAACAATGGGATTGGTTAGAAAATGAATTGGCAACATCAAATGCAAATTTTAATGTTATTGTCAGTAGCATACAAGTTGTATCAAAAAGCCACGGATATGAAAAATGGGCAAATATGCCTCATGAAGTGAAAAAACTTCATAAAATAATTATCAAAACAAGACCGAAAGGGGTGGTTTTTCTGTCTGGAGATAGACATATATCAGAATTCTCCAAAGTCCATCTTGAGGAATTGGCATATCCAATAATCGATTTTACTTCATCAGGTCTCACACATTCATACAGTGACTTTGACAGCGAATTGAATGTCAATAGGGTTGGTTACGTCGTGTCATCATTAAGTTTTGGATTGATGAAGTTTGATTTTAAGAAAAATACCATTACCATGCAAATGAGAGGGGATCACGATAATTTACAGCAAGAATTAATTCAAACTTATTAATAGTTGTTAATTGATTCAAAAACATTATTTTTGCCAAAAATTTAAAAAACACAATGGCAACAAATAGAACATTTACAATGCTTAAGCCAGATTCTGTTGAAAAAGGGAATGTGGGTGCAATATTAGAAAAAATTACAGCTTCAGGATTTAGAATTGTAGCGATGAAATTAACTCAAATGACTAAAGCAGATGCACAAGAATTTTATGCTGTGCATAGTGAGCGTCCATTTTTCGTGGAGTTGGTGGAATATATGACTCGTGGTCCAATCGTTGCTGCTATCTTAGAAAAAGACAACGCAGTTGAAGATTTTAGAACTTTAATTGGTGCAACTAATCCAGCTGAAGCTGCTGAAGGGACTATTAGAAAACTATACGCTGCTTCTATTGGTGAAAATGCGGTTCATGGAAGTGACAGTGATGATAATGCTAGCATAGAGGGAGCTTTTCATTTTTCAGGTAGAGAGATGTTTTAATTGAAGTAGCTCTTTAAGAAAACTAAAACCTGAAATATCTTTCAGGTTTTTTTATGTTTCGTTGATACATTCGAAGTTTTTTAAGGGAAATCTCTGTGTTTTTAATATCGAGCTTAGAAACGTTAAAATTCATTAGAAATACGCAATAATTATAAAACCAAAAAAGCCTATCATCAGATAGGCTTTTTCATAAACGTTGTTCACAATATATTACTATACTACTTTTACATTTACTGCATTCATTCCTTTTTTACCTTCTGTTAAATCGAATTCTACATTATCTCCTTCTCTAATTTCGTCGACTAATCCAGTGTAGTGTACAAAGTGTTCGTTGTTGTTTCCTTCTTCAATTATGAAGCCGAATCCTTTTTGTTCGTTGAAGAACTTTACTGTTCCGTTACTCATTGTTTTAATTTGTTTATTAATAAAGCGCAAAGATAGTGCTAAAAAACTAATATTGTAACTTTTAGTCATTTTTTATGAAAAAGAGTACGACATTGATAACCCAATGTTCCTGAAATTCCTGCACTTAAACCTCCAATAAGACCTGTTATAAAAATTAATAAACTAATTTGACCGTCCAACATTAAAAGTGTCGCTATTTTTTTTGATAAAATAAAATCATTTGCACTGCTTAAAGCATACGCTTGGAGCATCCACAATAAAGTGACACTCAAAAAAGGTATAAAAAATTGAGTGAATTTACCCAAAGGTATCAACCATCCTGTTGTAAAAGCCACCAACATTAATGACCACCAAGGTAAAAAAAATGATAGGACATATACAAGAATTAAAGTAATCGCGAAGTTTGAAACAAGTCTAGTCATTTTGAGGATTTAAAATTTGTGAAAAAATAATGTCAGCGTCATCTTTTTGATCCTTCATAAAATTAAGTTCTAGATAATTTCCAGAGGCCCAGTCACTAATCAAGTTGTCGTAATATTTACTACCAGGGTTGCCTGATTGGCCGCCAGGATATATACCAAGGGCTTTCGGAGGTGAGGACATTTCAACAATCATTCGCCATGAGGGACCGTGGTTTTGACTCGTTGCATTTACGATACCTGAATAACCACCTATTGGTATATTAAATTTTGAAAAAGCTGGTAAACCTTGTAACAGGTGTCCAACATAAGTCGCTTTTCTATCACCCCAATTTAGATTTCCATTGTTATTTTCTATATCTTTCATTATGGTGACAGTGTATTTGAATGATTTTATAAATAAATCATGAGCAGTTTCAATTTCAGGTGTCGCCATGATATCCATAAACTTATCATTTGGATACTCTTTCATCATGTAAATTGTTTGATATTTAAACGGATATTCCAATGCAATTGTGTCTTGAGATATTTCATCCCAAGTGATTTCAGTAAGTTTATCAAACCATGTTTGCCATATGGTTGGACCAACTTCATTGATATCATTGTTGTATTTCCAAGATTTGATTTTTGATAAAATGTCTTTTTCGTCACTTAATAAATTTGATTCTTCGATTACGGGGATCATTATTGGCAACAACTCTGAGGCTTGTAGGTTAAAATTATTATTATGAAGATTTTTAAAATCTTGAATATTAAAGGTGTCTTTCGAACGAAAAAAATCATTGATAACTCTATTTCTGTAAGTCTCATAGCCATCATTGAAAACATAATAGGGATAGGTCGAATCTACAGGATGTTGGTTCGCAGAGCTAACAAACCCCCGATTAGGGTTTTTTGTATGTGCATTGTGATGCTGAGGTATATATCCTTGCCAATCATGTTTTGGATTGCTGCCGTCTAATAGAAATTTACCCTGCCCTTCCCATTTATTTGGGAATTTTCCTTGAATCCATAAGGCAATGTCTCCTTCATTTGAAGCGAAAATAACATTCTGAGCAGGAGCAACATAATGTTTAATAGCATTTTTGTAGTCCTCGTAATTTTGAGATGTGTTTAACTCAAGAAGAGTTCGTAAATTTTGACCTCCGAGATGTCCTGTCCAACCCATGGCATAGCCAATTTTATCACTATTTCCTTTAAAATTTGAATCATAAGTTACGGGACCATGATGTGTGTATGTGACCGTATCAATAAATGTTTTTTTATCTCTAATTGCTATTTTTTCAATTCTTTTAGTGGCCATTTTGAAATCATTGTCATACTGATATCTTGACTGTGTACTGTCTTCAAATTTAATTTTGTACCAATCAATGACGTCTCTTGTGGCATTAGTCATACCCCAGGCAATTTTCTCATTAAATCCAATTACGACCCCGGGAGAACCTGGTAGTGAAACGCCATAAGTATTTTGATTTGGACTGGAAAGTTGAATAGCAAACCATATGGAAGGTAAATTTAATCCAAGATGCGGATCATTCGCTAAAATAGCATTCCCAGAATAAGATTTATTAGGGCTAATGGCCCAATTATTACTCCCGTTATCTGGATGTGGTTTAGAGATGGTTTCTTTTGTGTAGTCCAACACCGTTTTAGTATTTGGCGCAGAAGTTTGTTCTACATTTAAAAAATTGCTCCAATCAGTTTCTTTTGGGATTACAGGATCATTGATGTCAAAAAAGTCAGGATACAGTAAATCAAATCGTTCTTTACCATATTTTTTTAAAAAATTCGTATACTCTAAATCACTGTCACCACCTGCAAGCATTTTTGTCATATACATCATTAATAAAGCAGTTTTTTTTCTCGACCATTTTTCAGGGGCATAGTCCAATAATTTGTATTCGACAGGATAGTTCTGCGAGGTTAATCCATGAATGTATTGATTTATACCATCCGTGTAGGCATCAATAAATGCTAAATTTACAGTGTCATTTTCCCAACTTTTTAATTGTTGTTCTGCACCATAAACCATACCACGACGTCTTTCACTACGATCATAACTTAATGCAGGTTCTCCAATAATTTCACTTAATCTTCCTGCAGCTGCATGTGTTTGAAATTCCATTTGCCATAATCGGTGTTGTGCAGTCACAAAGCCCTGAGCTCGATACAAATCCAAATCATTGTTTGCAAAAATGTGTGGGATTAAGTTGTCGTCATATTTAACAATGACCTTATCAGATAAATACTGGAGAGAAACATTGCGATTATTTTGAGATTCGGTTAGCTCATTTTGCCACACGCCATGACTGGGATTTAAAAATTTACCCAAAGGAGGAAGGCTTCCTAGTTTATTATTTAACGAGTAAAAGATTGTCAATGTGATAACTAAGGTTATCGTAAATTTTATGTACTTCATGCTAACCGTTAATTTATACAGGAAAAATACTAATAATTTATCAAAATTAGCTCATTAAAATTCATAGAAGTTGCTTGATAAATAGCATTTTTCTGTAATGAATGTGGACAAGCAGTATGTGACTTATTAGCTAGTTATTCCTGCAATTTGGAAAACAGCGTTTTAACAATGACTCTTTGAATGAATTTTATCTTAAAATTATATTTTCAATGAGCTCTTTTTCAAGATGCTCATTCAGCATTGCTATTATTTTCTTTTTTCCATAACTTAATTCCTCTCGAAGGACTGATGAACTCAACTCTACATGGAGTGTATTTTTTTTTAGGATGACATTTTTTGTGTAATGATTTACACCTTGTCCCATCAACGTTTTCCAAGCCTTTTTGACATCTACTTTGTCAAGACCATCTTGCAGTCGATTTTCATCTACAAATTCCTTTATGGCGTCGCTTAGTTTTAACTGTTCGTTATGACGTTTCATTCTTTAAAGTTAAAAGGTTCGAAAGGCTTGTAAGTGTATTTAAACCCATCTGAGTTTGAAATTATTAATTCACGCTCTGACGCTTTCTCAATTATTTCATTAAAGATAACATTATTCACATCATATGAGATATTAAGTTGGTTATCTTTCACAACTAACCTAAACGAAGATTCATGCTGTGTTATCGTATATGTGCCATCTAATGACGGTTTTACTTTTTTTCTAAATCCAGTAAAATCTGAATTAACTTTAAAATAATCAACTGAGGCACTAATTTTGTAAGATTTAATAGGTTTGTTGTTTCTTGAAACTTCTTTTATTTCCCAATAACCTTCAAGATATGGAATAAAATTTTCAGGAGATGTTTCACAGGAAAGCCCGACTAAGAAGATGACACTTAATAAAATATTTTTGTTCACAATTTAAATAGTTTGTATGAATGATGTACCCGTTTCACTGCTGCCTCGGTGCGCTCAGGATGTGTGTCACTAATAAATAGTTGTCCAAAACTTTCTTCATCAACCAAGCTAATTATCTGTGACACACGAGAATCATCTAGTTTATCAAAAATATCATCAAGCAATAAAATCGGGTCATCGCAGCTTTGTTCTTTAATAAAATCAAATTGTGCTAGTTTTAACGCTATTAAAAAAGATTTCTGTTGTCCTTGACTACCATATTTTTTAATAGTGTGTCCATTAATATCAAAATTTAAATCATCTTTATGAACACCAACGCTTGTGTATTGCAGTAATCTATCTTTTTTTATGTTACGTTTTAGCAGTTCTTTTAAATTACTGTCACAGAGTTGACTTTTATATGCGATACTGACAGTTTCGTTGTTGTTACTTATCCATTCATATCGGGACTTAAAAATTGGTATGAAAACTTTTAGGAAATCTGAACGTTTTTTATAAATGTTATTTGATAAGCTGATTAGTTGATCGTCATATACCTCCAAAGAATCCTTATTGAATGTACTGTTAAGTGCAAAGTATTTTAAAAGAGCATTTCTTTGTGATATTAATTTTTGATATTTAATTAAATCTGTCAGATAAATTTTATCGCTCTGTGAAATTACACTATCAATAAATTTTCGTCTTATGTCACTACCCTCAGCAATTAAATTACGATCAGCAGGTGAAATAATAACAAGTGGTAAGAATCCTATATGATCACTAAATTTTTCGTAGGCTTTACCATTGCGTTTAATGATTTTTTTTTGACCCTTTTTAAGTGATATGATTATTTTTTCGGTTTTGTGTAGCTTTTCGTAAAGTCCATTGAGAACAAAAAAATCTGAATTGTGCTTGATATTTTGTGATGCGATTGGATTAAAATAACTTTTGCCGAATGATAAATGATAAATAGCATCAAGAATATTAGTTTTTCCAACACCATTTTGTCCAACTAAACAATTAATCTTTGAGTCAAAGTCAAATGTTTTGTTGTCAAAGTTCTTGTAATTAATAAGAGATAAAGAATTCAATATCATAAATAAATGCAAGTTGAATGTTTCTGAAAAGGGACTGCTTTGCTGTTCGCTGCTACAGAATATTCAAAAATAACAAATAATTTACCTTTTTTTTACCAATAAAAATTTTATTTTTGCGGGCACAATTTGATGACATATGGCAACTTATAAAAAAAGAGGATATAAACCGAAAACGAAGGACGACAAAGCAAACAAGATTGAAGACCAATCAACTACTGCTGGTGTGTTTAATACCCTTGATGAAGGTGCTTCCAAAACAGAAGAATGGGTAATAGCGAAACAAAAATATATATTCGTTATTGTTGGTCTTGCAGCGTTTCTTGTTCTTGGTTATTTAGGATATACGAAGTTAATTCTATCACCAAGACAAAGTGAAGCAATGAACGAAATGTTCCAAGCTCAAATGTATTTTGACGAAGCTACAAAGGGAGCTGACAAGGATTCTTTGTATACCATGTCTTTAAATGGAGGTAACGGTAAGTATGGGATGATTGATGTGGCTGAAAAATATAGTGGTACTGATGCGGGGAATTTAGCCAATTATTATGCGGGAATGGCCTACCTTAATCTAAAAGACTATCAAAATGCGATTGCCTATCTTGGAAATTTTGAGGGTGCTGACGAAATACTTGGTCCCATTGCAAAAGGCGGCATTGGAGATGCCTTTGTACAGTTAAACCAATTAGAAGATGCTCTTGACTATTATGTTGATGCAGCAGCGATGAAAGTAAATGATTTTACAACACCAACTTATTTATATAAGGCCGGAACAGTTGCACTTCAAATTGGAAAAAATGCTGACGCTCTAAAATACTTCAAAAGAATTAAAGACGAATTTACATCGTCCACAGAAGCTTCTAATATTGATGTTTTTATAGGAAGAGCTGAGGCCGTTCTTAACTAATACATGATAACCAAAAATAAAAATTTATCAAATTACGATAAAGCAACAATCCCAAGTGTGAAAAATATTCGATTTGGGATTGTTGTTTCTGAATGGAACGCCGTTATCACAGAAGGATTGTTTCAAGGCGCTCATGACACTTTAATTGATTGTGGTGTAGCATTGTCTGATATTGTTCGATGCAATGTGCCCGGTAGTTTTGAGTTAATCTATGGAAGTAAAAAAATGCAAAATTGTGACGTTGATGTTGTTATTGCAATTGGCTGTGTTATTCAAGGTGAAACTAAGCACTTTGATTTTGTATGTGAGGGAGTGACTCAAGGAATTAAAGACCTAAATGTTTTAAATGATACGCCTGTTGTCTTTTGTGTTCTTACTGATAATAATATCGAACAATCAATAGCACGATCTGGCGGGAAACATGGTAACAAGGGAATAGAAGCTGCAATTACTGCCATTAAAATGGCAACACTTCGTCGAAATAACTTTTAGACCAATCATTTCTTTTTTGTTAATAATTTTTGTCTTTAACAATCTATAGATTTCTCCTATTTGTAGTACATTTGATTTGTAACGAAAAAATGTATTTTGTTTAGTCAGCGAAAGCATAAACGATTTAATTATAAACCTAATCATTCAAAAAAGCCCAAAAGTGTGTCAAATGGACATGAGAATGGTCAGTTTACAGGATATAAGTTCAAGTGGAATCAGTTTCGTAAGACATCAAAACGAAAATATTTTCTAAAAACTTCGCTGCCCATCTTAATTTTAATTTTGGCATTACTATTGAGTGGTATGTATTTTTTAGAGGTAAAATTCTTGTAAAATAAAATCAAATATCATGGGGATGTTTAAATTACGTAAAAATAAAAAGTTTAGCTATACGCCGAGATATTACAAATCTAATGAAGACGGTCAAAGTCCATTTGAAATTAAACATAAGTTTGATGATTACAGAAAAACAATAAATTCTACAAATTTAAAATCTAAATTTACAAATGCATTTGATGAGTTAAAAAACGAACCAGATCAAGAAGTTAATAAAAGAATTTTGGTTATTCTGATTATTTTGGTTGTTTTATTTTTGTTTTTTATTGATTTTGATTTATCAATTTTCTTTTCTTAAACTTTAGATGGAAGACGTTATTCAATTATTACCTGATCATGTAGCCAATCAGATTGCTGCTGGAGAAGTTGTTCAGCGTCCGGCCTCTGTTGTCAAAGAGTTACTTGAAAATGCCATTGATGCAAAAGCTACCCTAATAAAACTCATTGTTAAAGATGCAGGTAAAACTTTAATACAAGTTAGCGATAATGGGACTGGTATGAGTGTTTCAGACGCCCGTTTAAGTTTTGAACGCCATGCAACGTCAAAAATTAAGAATGCGGATGACTTATTTAAATTAAACACGAAAGGTTTTAGAGGTGAGGCACTCGCAAGTATTGCCGCCATTTCCCATGTTGATTTGAAAACAAAACGCCCCATCGATGAAGTTGGAACACATATCAAAATTGAAGGAAGCTATGTTAATTTTCAAAAAGATATTGCGTCTCCAAAAGGGACCACAATTTTAGTAAAAAATTTATTTTTTAATGTTCCAGCTAGACGAAATTTTCTAAAATCAAATATCGTAGAAACACGACATATTATCGATGAATTTCACAGAGTCGCATTGACGCATCCCGATATTACATTTTCATTTTATAACAATGGCGCAGAATTATTTAATTTACCTGTGAGTAATGTTCGACAGAGAATTGTAAATATCTTTGGATCAAAAACAAATGAAAAACTAGTTCCAGTTCAAGAGGAAACAGAAGTGTTGAAAATTTCAGGATTTGTTTTTAAACCTGAGTTTGCCAAAAAGACCCGAGGAGAACAGTTTTTTTTCGTAAACAATAGATTTATTAGGAGTTCTTACTTAAATCATGCAGTGAATACTGCTTTTGAAGGATTATTAAGACCAAAAACTCACGCTTCTTATTTACTTTTTCTTGTTGTAGATCCTCAAAGTATTGATATCAATATTCATCCGACAAAAACTGAGATAAAATTTGATGATGAACAGACGCTTTATGCCATTCTTAGAGCCTCTGTGAAACATGCTTTGGGACAATTTAATATTGCTCCAATTTTAGACTTTAATCGAGATAAAAATTTAGACACACCTTACGGTTTCGATGAAAAAATAGTTCAAAACCCAATGGTCGATTTTGATAAAGCTTTCAATCCATTTAAAGGGCAATCATCTCTTATTGGTTCCAAACAGTCTTCACGAGGAAACCATATTAATGAATGGGAAAGCTTATATGTAGGTTTGGAATCAAAAAGCAATGTCACATCAGATAATTTTAAAGAAGTGTATTTTGAAAGTGATGAGAATCAAAATTCCATGTTTACTGATGAAATAAAAGAAATACAAAAGACATTTCAGCTCAAAAATAAATACATTATTCACACAATTAAGTCTGGAATGTTAGTAATTGATCAACATCGGGCCCACCAGAGAGTCTTATATGAGGAGTTTTTAGAACAAATCACTATTAAAGAAGCGATTAGTCAGCAATTGTTGTTCCCCTTAAAGTTAGAGTTTGGAATGGATGAAATAAATATTCTAGAAACACTAAGACCCCAACTTGAACAAACGGGATTCATGTTTTCAATGGTTGCTAAGGAGTCTATGGAATTATGTGGTATTCCGGCAACTGTGAATAATGAACAAGCTCTTTTGGTTTTGGAACAAGTCGTATATGATGCTCAAAATGAGTTACCTGACACGCATTTTAGTCAAACAGACATGTTATCAAAATCATTGGCAAAATCATTAGCAATAAAGTCTGGGCAGTATTTGAGCAGTGATGAGAGAGATCATTTAGTAAACAAGTTATTTGCTTGCAAAGATCCTACAACTACACCAACCAATCAACCAACCTTTATTACAATTAATGTGGAAGATTTGGATAAAAAATTTATGTAAACTATGATGAGAGGACTTACAGAATCGGTAAAACATTTACTGATAATTAATGTGCTAATGTTTATTGGTACTATGGCCATAGGTAACGGAGAGTTGTTTTACAAATGGTTTGCTCTTTATTTCCCAAAGAATGAGTTGTTTCAACCATGGCAAATAGTGACCCATATGTTTATGCACGGAGGTTTTACCCATCTTTTATTTAACATGTTTGCTCTTTGGATGTTCGGGACGGCTGTAGAGCAACAATTAGGAAATAAAAACTTCTTGTTTATTTATATTTCGGCAGGTTTGGGCGCTGTTTTGTTTCAATTAGGTTATTATTACATAAATTATTTACCATTATATGCAGAACTCATTGGTTCTGGACTTACAAGTTCAGAAATAATACAAATGCTTACCTCTAATGAGGCTATTAATAGCATTGATGAAAATCAATTTACAAAGCTCAAAAACATATTTCCTATTTACAATGCATCAATGGTCGGTGCCTCAGGATGTATCATGGGAATATTAGCGGCTTTTGGAATGATGAATCCGGAAGCGAAGTTAATGCTCATATTTCTTCCAATTCCCATAAAGGCAAAATATTTCATTCCAGGAATAATTGTTTTAGATGTTATTTCAGCTTTGACAGGTCAATCATTTTTTAGTCCAAGTAACACAGCATATATGGCACACGTTGGAGGGGCTTTAACTGGTTTTTTAATTATGTGGTATTGGAAAAAGACTCAGTTTAATAAAAATAGGTGGGACTAATGACATCGCTAACTCAAGATATACAAGATAAGTTAAAGCAACTAACAGCTTATGAAAAAATAATAGCGATAAATATTGTTGTTTTTTTTATTGGTTGGTGTATTACCGTTGTTTTTGATATTTCGAGAAGCTCAAGTTTAAATTGGCTCGAATTACCAAATGAGTTTTCATCATTCCTCTTGAAGCCCTGGAGTCTTGTTACATATGGTTTTACACATATTGAGTTTTGGCACTTGTTCATGAATATGTTCGTGCTGTACTTTGTTGGACGTTCCTTTTCTAATTTATTCAATATTAAAATTTCATTAAATATATATTTCTTGGGTATTATTTCAGGGGGTCTACTTTACATAGTAAGTTATGCATTATTTCCTTCTTTTTTCAACTACGGAGGTTCATTAGTGGGAGCATCAGCAGGAGTAAGAGCAACACTGATCTTTTTGTGTGCATACATGCCAAATCATGAGGTGCGCTTGGGTTCACTACGTTTTAAGCTAATGTATGTTGGCTTCATAATGGTAGCTCTAGATTTATTTGGTCTTTTTGGAGCTAATTCTGGGGGTAATGTAGCACATCTTGGGGGAGATTTATTGGGTTATTTTTATGCTATTCGTTTACGTCAAGGGATTGATATTGGAAAAAGATTTGAAAAATTAATGGATGCTTTCTCTAGTCTATTTTCATTTACTAAAAAAGCTAAACTAAAGACTGTCTACAAAGACAAGTCTAAAGTAGGAGGTTATGAAAGAGGTGAGTTTAATCAATTTAATAATCAAAAAAAAATTGATATTATTTTAGATAAGATTAGTAAGAGCGGTTATGAAAGTTTAACCAAGGACGAGAAGGAATTTCTCTTTAGAGCAGGGAAGTAGCAATTTTTGTTAAATAATTGATACCATATTGAAGAAATTAAATTTCGTTGACAAATTACTTTTTGTTGTAAATTCTATATTTGCAGCTCTATTAATATTGTCTTATTTCTTACCATTTATTCCGCCACATATATCACCTTTGCTTGCTGTTTTAAGTTTAGCAGTGCCTTTTTTAATTTTGAGTAATCTTTTGTTTTTTTTGTTTTGGTTTCTTAAAATGAAAAGGCAATTATTGCTCTCATTTTTGGTTCTTCTTATCGGATTTAATCATGTTAATTCATTATTTAAATTTCCTGATACAACGACATTAAATGAACAAAATCAATTTTCAGTGATGAATTACAATGTCCGTTTGTTTAACCTTTACAGTTGGATCGATGACCATAATATCGAAGTTGACATCATGAAATTCATTGAAAGCCAAGCTCCTGATGTTATCAGTTTTCAAGAATATCATCCTCATCTGAACGTAGATTTATCCTTTTACAAATTTAAATATGAAAAATTATCTGGAAATCGTGTTAAATATGGACAAGCTATTTTCTCAAAATATCCAATAATCAATTCAGGTTCTGTTGAGTTTACCAATACGGCAAATAATGCTATCTATGCTGATATTGTTACATCTTTTGACACCATCAGGGTTTATAACATACATTTACAATCACTGCGCTTGGACACCGAAAAGGAGGAGTTTACAAAAGATAATTCTAGTCGTTTACTAAAAAGATTTGGAGAAACATTTAAAATGCAAGAAACACAAACTGAATTGTTTTTAAATCATAAAAAATTATCCCCTTACAAACTAGTCGTTTGTGGAGATTTCAATAATACCGCTTATTCTTATGTGTATAAAAAAATAACAGAAAACCTAAAAGATAGCTTTAATGAAGCTGGTCACGGTTTTGGTCGAACTTGGAATTTTAAATATTTTCCTATTAGAATAGATTTCATATTAGTTGATAATTCTTTTAAAGTAAATACTTTTGAGGTATTTAATCAGAATTATTCGGATCATTTTCCTATTATTTCAAAAATGAGCTTAGGACAATAAACAATCAGCAAAGTCTGCAATTATATGAATACAAAGGCCAAGACCGATAATCCTTGTTCTTCTTATCAATACAAGTACAACATAAATTAGTATGGCAAAATAAGTATGGAGTGGATGAAAATTAATGCTACACCTCATTAGGTCAAAAACAGGATCTGCCAATAAATGATCTAGGTCTATGATAAATGCCCCGATCATTATGACGTAGGCTAATGGCCATTTTGACTTAAAAAAAAGGAGCGCTACCAACAAAGGCACTAAGCAATGAATCCCGTAATGTATGGTTGTTTGAAGCGTCAAGAAATTGATTGATTATTGAGATACATGACTGTGTTTGGGCCTTCATTAAAAAGTAAATCAAGAATACTTAAATTACTAATAAAACCATGTTTCTTTTCGAATACTTGTGTGTAATTCACAAAATTGTATTGTTTTTCTTTTCGAACATTAGTGCAATCACGCATATCTTTATTTTGCGTTATTTCTCTCTCAAAGCTTGTGGTCTTGAGATAATCAATTTCTATGTCTAAACAATGTAGTAGAGTTTCAAAACATTTAAAATTAAAATCCATCAAAAACTTTTGTTTTGTGTGAAAGAGTGGTGCAAGGTCATCTTTATAAAATTCAAAAAAAGGTGATGCACCGTATGCACTAATTAATGACTTCCAGTGTACGTTTTGCCACTTATCATTGTTGTAGATTTCAATATCTCTGTACATTTGACGATTATTTTGAGAATAAACAACAGGGATTGACAAGGCCAAGGTGCCGTTTGCACTGTAAATATGAGTTCTATTTCGATAGGTTTGTTTTTGGTAAGAATCACATACCTCAAAGCTTACCTGATTGCTTTTTACGAGGGCACACCAGTGCAAAATATTAGCAAAATATGTGGGATTGAGTAAGATATTCATCAATTATTGGTAATTGGATACAGGTTTTCGTCAATTGAATATCACCGTATCTCAACATATTAATTTATTTTTTTATTCCTACGACGCCATTTGTTAAAACCATACCAAATTGATAAAACAATTAGGAATGGAATAAGGAATGAAATTGGTTCTCCTGAGCCATGGACAGTGGTAAAGAATCTTTTCCAACGAGGATTTTTTATGCCATCCCAACTCATCCATATAAAAATAGGTTTTCCAACAACGTGATCAAAGGGTACAAAGCCCCAAGCACGCGCATCCAAAGAATTATGACGATTATCTCCCATCATCCAATAATAGTTTTGCTTAAAAGTATAAGTGGTAACAAGGTTCCCGTTAATATAAATATCATCACCAATTACTTCTAAATCATTTTTTTCATAAACGGATATGAGCCGCTTGTAAAGAGGTAATACTTTTAAATTTAAGTCAATGGTTTGTCCTTTTTTCGGAATATATAAAGGTCCGAAAAAGTCATTATTCCATTGGTAGTCAGGATGATGTGGGAAAATATTTGGGTTTCTTGCACCATCTTCTTCTTTGTTTGGCGTGATACTTGAAACATTAGGGTGATTTTGAAACTTATTCAATGCCTCGTCTGATATTGCTGAAAAATAATAAGTATTTTGATTGTTTATAATTTGAAAGGGATCGGTAATATCGTATCGCTCTTTTATTAATTTTGCATTAAATTGGTTTGTTTTAGGTTGAACAAAATAACTAAACTGAAGTGCGGCTCGGTCAGGTAATATATTCTTTTCTCCATTGATATAAACAAAACCATTTTTAATTTCTAGGGTGTCACCCGGGGTACCAACACAGCGTTTGACTAAATTTATTTTTTTATCTATGGGCTTGTTATAGTTTCTGTCAGATGAAAAAATATTAATGTTATCGGTTGAATCGGCAGGACTGTTGAATACAACAATCTCATTACGATCTATAGTATCAAAGCCAGGTAATCGAAAATAAGGAAATTGTAATTTATTAAGCCATGAGGTTTTTTGATGAGCATCTTCATCATTAAATAAATATGATTTCTTTTTAATGATTGGAATGGTATCATGAACCATCGGTGCAGCTACTGCAGTCATTGGAGCTCTAGCGCCAAAATTATACTTACTTACAAGTAGAAAATCTCCAACTAACAATGATTTTTCTAAAGACGAAGATGGTATCACATAAGGCTGAATGAAATAGGTGTGAACTAATGTAGCAGCAACAATGGCAAACAAAATTGAGTTTACCCATTCACCTGAAGAAGATTTTGGAATTCTATCTTTGTTTTTAATATGGTTAATTTCAGCAAAGTAGTTTAGGTAATAATTATAAAAACCAAGACTTATTACTGCTAAAAAAGTATCTAAATAACTGTTTTTCCCAAAACTCCTTGAAGTTTCAACCCAAATTATAGGAAACATTATCACATTAATCATGGGAAGAAATAGTAAAATAGTCCAGTAAGGAGAACGATTGATAATCTTCATTAATGTAACTGCATTGTAAATTGGTACAAATGCATTCCAACTGTCGTATCCTGCTTTTTTATAAAGTTTCCAAGTTCCTAATCCGTGAATTATTTGAATCACAAAAAAAACGATTGCCCATTCAGTCCAAGTCATAATTTTTCTTTTTATTTATTTATTTATGAAGAAAAGAGATTAAGTAATAGTTAGTACATCCTTCATCGTAAAAACTCCTTTTCTTCTAATTATCCACTCTGCTGCCACGATAGCTCCTAATGCAAAGCCCTCTCTGTTTTTTGAGGTGTGTTTAATTTCAATACTATCTTCCTTAGAATTGTATGTTACTGAATGAATGCCGGTAATATCATCTAAACGCTCAGAGGAAATATGGAGTGTTTCAGAATTCTTTTTGTCAAGACACCATTCTTTGTAACCTGTATTCTTAATAATGCTTTCGGCCAATGAAATTGCGGTTCCACTTGGCGCATCTAATTTTTGCCTGTGATGTGTTTCTGTGATGGATGCATCATAAGTGCTTCGTTGTGACATTATTTTTGCTAGATTTTTGTTTAATTCAAAGAAGAGGTTTACCCCTAAACTAAAATTAGATGCGTACAGAAACGCTCCATTTATTTTGTTGCAAAGATTGACTATTTGATCGTACTCATTTAACCATCCTGTTGTCCCTGAAATCACAGGTATACCTTGTTCAAGAGCCCGTGTAATATTTGTTACTGCGGCATTTGGAATACTAAAATCAATGGCTACATCAGCTTCTGACAACGAAAAATTTTCGCTGTTATTATCAATTTTTCTTATAATTACATGACCTCTCGATTGAGCTAATTTTTCGATAGCCTTACCCATTCTTCCATATCCAAACAAAGCGATATTCATATTTAAAATTTAAAACCTAACGAAAGGCCAAGATTGGTTGATGCATCAAATTCATTAAAATCAAAGTGAGGCTTTAGTGCTAAGTTGTCATCAATGTTATACTGTAACAGATGAGCATCAACATTAGCGTCAATTACATTTAATGCATAAATACCTAAAGTAACAAGTAATGAAATTTCTTTATTTCTTCTCAATGTTTTTTGAGCTCTAATTAAACCGTCATTTGAAATTTGTGGGGTAGTGGTATCTCCATAAAATTCATCATCTGTAAATCCAGCCAAACGTCTTTTGTAGGCATTACGATAACGGTCATATTCTTTTTTATTATCTAAATAAAAATAAACACCTGTTCCAAGTGCGGCATATACAATTGGAATTTTCCAATATTTTTTATTATACGCTTGTCCTAAACCGGGTAATACAGCTGAGTAAAAAGCAGCTTTTGCAGGTCTTAATGGATCTATCTTTTTTGATTTTATAGAATCCATAAGAACTGAATTTTTACTACCAATCTTACCTTCTTTTGTGGAAGCTTTGTCTTTTTGCGACCACAATAAAGTCGGTAAAATTCCAAATATTAATAGTAGGACATAAATTCTATTTTGCACGGTGCAATAATTTTTTGATTCGGTTAAAATCTTCCTTTGAATTGAATGGAATTATGATTTTTCCTTTTTCTCCCTTCGATGTATTAACGATTATTTTACTTCCTAAGTACGTTGTAAGTTCTTTTTCACCTTGTTTTAAAAAGGATGGTAATGTCTTGTTTCGATTTCTTGAATGTTTCGATGGTAACTTTTTATCCTTCACCAACTTTTCAGTCTCTCTAACAGATAAACCATTGGCGATAATTTTTTCATAGATGTCTAATTGTTCTGATGGATTTTCTATGTTTATCATCGCCTTTCCATGTCCCATTGAAATAAAGCCATCTCTAATCCCAGTTTGAATGATTGGATCTAGCTTAAGTAATCGCAGATAATTTGAAATTGTTGAACGTTTTTTACCAACACGTTGACTCATTTGTTCTTGCGTTAGCTTGATATCGTATATTAAACGTTGATAAGATAAAGCAATTTCTATGGGGTCTAAATCTTGTCTTTGGATATTTTCAACAAGAGCCATTTCCAAGGATTCTTGATCATTTGCGGTTCTTATGTAGGCAGGGATACTTGCTTTATTAATCAATTTTGATGCTCTGTAACGACGCTCACCTGAGACTAATTGGTATTTGTTTGACCCTAGTTTTCTTACAGTTATGGGTTGTATAACTCCTAGTTTATTTATAGATGAAGCCAGTTCAGTTAAGGTTTCTTCATTAAAACTTGTTCTTGGCTGAAATGGATTAACTTCGATTTCATCTAAAGAAATTTCAATAATTCGACCAGCAATTTTACTAGAATTGACATCCAGAGTTAATTTCCCATCATCTTTTGAATCACTCAACAATGCCGACAACCCTCTTCCTAATACACGTTTACCTTTTGCTTTAGCCATGATTATCTGTTTTTTGAGATGATTTCTTTAGCCAAACTTAAATAATTAGATGCACCCTTGCTGCCCACATCGTAATTAATAATACTTTCCCCATAACTAGGCGCTTCTCCCAGTCTAACATTTCGCTGAATAATTGTTTTAAACACCATGTCGTTGAAATGTTTTTGAACCTCCTCAACAACCTGATTTGAAAGGCGTAATCTTGAATCATACATAGTGAGTAACAGACCTTCAATGTCTAATTCTGGGTTGTGTATCTTTTGAACACTTTTAATGGTGTTTAGTAATTTACCCAATCCCTCTAAAGCAAAATATTCACATTGAATTGGAATAATTACTGCATCTGCTGTAGTCAAAGCATTTAATGTCAGCAATCCGAGCGAGGGTGCACAATCGATTAATATATAATCGTAAGACGTTTTCAAATGCGTAATGGCATTTTTAAGCATGTATTCACGATTATCTTTATCAACTAACTCTATTTCTATAGCTACTAAATCTATATGTGCAGGAATCATGTCGACATTTGGTGCAGACGACTCAACGATACATTCTTCAGCCGAACACGTATGCTCAAGTAATTGATAGGTGCCGATATTTACTTTATCAACATCAATACCTAAACCTGAAGATGCATTAGCTTGAGGATCTGCATCGATGAGAAGAACTTTTTTTTCAAGCGCACCCAAAGAAGCTGCCAAATTTACGGACGTGGTCGTTTTACCGACACCACCTTTTTGATTAGCAATGGCTATTATTTTACCCATTAAATTCAGTGATTTAAACAATCTCAAAAATACAATTTATTATGGGTTTACGAAATGGAAGTTGTTAACAATACTTAAATAAAAAGGAGATAGAATGGTTGCTTTTTTAAAGCTATTTTTTAGTTTTTTAATGGTTAATTGTTCAGTGAACTTCACTTTAAGAGAAGAAAGATGATTTTTTGATTTAACATACAAAGTGAAAACGAAATAAAAACATAAAATAGCTTAGTTATGATCATTTTTTCTCCTAATCATTTCTTCGAGTTGGTCCCACATTTCTTTGGGGATATCGTCAAGAATATTAAATTCTCCAGCTCCTTTTAACCATTCACCACCATCGATGGTAATTACTTCTCCGTTAATGTAAGATGAGAAATCAGAGACTAGGTAGGCAGCTAAATTAGCAAGTTCTTGGTGCTCACCGACTCTTTTTAAAGGCACCTTTTTAGCCAAATCAAACTTTTCTTTCAAATCACCAGGCATTAGACGGTCCCAGGCACCTTTGGTTGGAAATGGTCCTGGGGCAATTGCATTAAATTGAATCCCATATTTTGCCCATTCTACAGCTAAACTTCTTGTCATTGCGAGAACTCCAGCTTTTGCTGTTGCACTAGGCACGACGTATCCTGATCCTGTCCATGCGTAGGTGGTAACAATATTGACCACCTTAGACATTTTTTGATTTGTCTTTATCCAGTGTTTACCAAATACTAAGGTGCAATTTTTTGTGCCTTTTAAAACAATATCAATAATAGTGTCGAAAGCATTGGATGATAAACGCTCTGTTGGGGATATGAAATTTCCAGCTGCATTATTTAAAAGAACATCAATAGTTCCAAATTTATCTACAACAGTTTGATGCATGTCCTCAACCTCATTGTAATTACGTACATCACACTTAACAGCTAGGCAATTAGCGCCGGTTGCTTCGCTTAATTCTCGTGCTGCTATTCGTAGTTTTTCAATATTTCTCGAGGTAATCACAACATTGGCACCAAGCTCTAAAAAATATCTCGACATGGATTTTCCAAGACCACTTCCTCCTCCAGTCACAACAATTGTTTTATCTACTAAGGCGTCATCTCTAAGCATTTTAGCTGAATAATTCATTTATCTATTTTTTTTAAGGTTAAATTGTCTAGATTTTATGCTTTCTCATCATTTTGTCCATTAGAATCGATGAGTATGGTTAAAATACTTATTGCAGCTTCACTAATTTTAGATCCAGGACCAAAAACAGCAATTACTCCTGAATCAAAAAGGTATTGATAATCTTGTTTTGGAATAACACCACCAACGATAACGATTATGTCATCACGTCCATAATTTTTGAGTTGTGTGATTACCTCAGGTACAAGAGTTTTATGTCCTGCAGCTAATGATGAAATTCCCAGAATGTGCACATCATTTTCGACAGCTTGTTTTGCAGTTTCCTCAGGTGTTTGAAATAGTGGTCCAATATCGACATCGAAGCCTATATCTGCATAACCTGTAGCTACAACCTTCGCTCCACGATCATGACCATCTTGTCCCATTTTAGCAATCATAATTCTAGGCCTGCGTCCTTCTTGCTCAGCAAAAATATTTGCCAAATCTTTGGCTTTTTGAAATGATATATCGTTCTTAACTTCTTTGCTATACACGCCTGAAAATGTTTTTATTTTGGCTTTATACCTTCCAAATACGACCTCTAAAGCGTGACTAATTTCTCCTAAAGTGGCACGCTCTCTGGCAGCTTCTACGGCTAAAGCTAATAAATTTTCTTGTCCTGTTCTCGCTGCTGCAGTTATTTTTAAAAGAGCTTCATTTACTTTTATTGAATTTCTACTTTTTTTAATGTTTTTTAAATGTCCAATTTGCTCATTTCTTACAATTTGATTGTCCACTTCCAGTGTTTGTATTGGATCCTCAAAATCTAATTTGTATTGGTTGACACCAACAATGACATCATGCCCAGAGTCTATCCTCGCTTGTTTCTTAGCTGCTGCTTCTTCGATTCTAATTTTAGGGATTCCAGCCTCAATTGCCTTTGTCATTCCACCTAAGGCTTCAACTTCTTCCAATAAGGTCCACGCTCTCTTGGCAAGGTCATCAGTTAATTTTTCCACAAAATAACTTCCAGCCCAGGGATCAACAGTTTTTGATAGTTTTGTTTCTTCCTGCAAGAATAATTGTGTGTTTCTTGCAATTCGTGCTGAAAAATCAGTAGGTAAAGCAATTGCTTCATCAAGAGCATTGGTATGTAAACTTTGAGTTCCTCCGAGAATAGCAGCAGAAGCTTCAATTGTTGTTCTTGCTACGTTATTAAAAGGATCTTGTTCTGTTAGACTCCAACCACTAGTTTGACAATGAGCTCTTAGAGACATGGACTTTGGATTCTTAGGATTAAATTGTTTTATGATTTTTGCCCATAACATTCTTGCTGCACGCATTTTGGCAATTTCCATGAAATGATTCATACCAATGCCCCAAAAAAATGATAACCTTGGTGCAAATGTATCAATATTCATTCCCGTTGCGAGACCCGTTTTTATGTACTCTAATCCATTTGCTAATGTGTAAGCTAACTCTAAATCACTGCTAGCTCCCGCTTCTTGCATATGATATCCAGAAATACTTATACTATTGTATTTTGGCATATGGATACTAGTGAATTCAAAGATGTCTGAAATTATCTTCATCGAAGATTTTGGAGGGTAGATGTAAGTGTTCCTCACCATAAACTCTTTTAATATATCATTTTGAATAGTTCCTTTGAGTTGGTTCAAATTGATCCCTTGTTCTTCTGCGGCAACGATGTAAAAGGCCATAATTGGGAGAACGGCACCATTCATTGTCATTGATACACTCATTTGATCTAAGGGGATTTCATGAAAGAGAGTTTTCATGTCCTCAACGGTGTCAATTGCCACACCGGCTTTACCGATATCACCGATTACGCGATGGTGATCAGAATCATAACCTCTGTGTGTTGCCAAGTCAAATGCTACGGAAAGACCTTTTTGACCGCTTTCAAGATTTCTTTTGTAAAAAGCATTACTTTCTTTGGCTGTTGAAAAACCAGCATATTGTCGTATGGTCCATGGTCTTTTTACATACATTGTTGAATAGGGACCACGTAGGTAGGGCGGAAGACCTGCTGCAAAATCTAGATGATTAACATCTTGTAAATCGTCTTTGGAGTAATGTGAGTTTATCGTAATATTTTCAGCAGTCAAAAACACTTTTTTATGTATTTTTAAGTTGGAATTTACACTATCCAGGTTGATATGTTGGATGTTCTTACGCTGCACGCTTAACGATATTTTTCTAGAGAATCAATAGGTATTAAATTATCTTTGGTCACATTTTTAAGTTCTTCACCCATTTCTTTTTTCTGTTTTTCAAAATACCTGTTTGCATTGATTTGTTGTAACTCTTCAAGATTAGTAAAGTCAAGAGTTAAAATTCTGGCGTAGAAGGTATCAAGAGCTAAATACGTAGACAATCCTACATCTTTCCTTATCGCTGTAGGATCTCTTTTGAGCAATGCTAAAAAAACACGCTCTTTGAAAGTTTTCGTATCTATAAGAGTATTGAAGGTATTCTTTAATTCTTGATTGACCATGTTGGCGCCAAGACACTTTACTAACGGATGCGCATAGTTTAAGCTGGCAATATCACCATTAAAATGCCACAAGTTTTTAATTTTTTTGAGTTCGTCTCTAATTTTTAAGACATGTGGATTCACAAACTCAACTGCTGGTATGGTTGGAGATTTTGAAATTTCCCAGTAATAGAAATAGCCTTGGTCTACTGATTTTGGGTTTTGAAATGAATAATGTTTTTCAATATAGTCCTCAAAGGCATATTTAGCTTCTTTTATTAAATCCATATTAACTGATTCGCAAGAAAACAGGTCATCATTATCTTGGTACTTAAAAGTTACATTGGATTGTTTGTTACAGCTCATGAGGCAGATACAAATTGTGGTAATTATAAGATTATTTTTTTTCATTTTTAAGTCGTTCTTTTTCTATGGTTTCGCTAAGTCTTGTTTCTATTATGGGCTCAATTAATGTTTTTCTGACTTTAGTTTTTTTAAAAGGATACAATTCTAATTCGTTTTGCATCTTATCGTTTGGATTTTGATATTTATTTGTACCTACCAATATTTCTGTATTATTATCAAATGAATGTTGTTCTTTCGTTGCGCTTTCTTTTATCTTACGCTGAATGGTTCCTTTAAATAGCTGAGAAATAAACCCTTTATTATTTTCAATTTTCTTGAAAAGCAATAAAGACTTTTTTGCTAATTGATTAGTTAATGATTCGATATAATAGGCACCATCTGATGCATTTTTTACAGAATTAAAATAACTTTCATGCTTTAAAATTAATAATTGATTTCTTGAAATTCTAGAGCCAAACTCATTTTTTTTGTGATATAACGCATCGTAATCTAAGTTATTGATGAGATTTGCACCACCTAAAATTGCACTCATAATCTCTGTAGTTGTTCGAATCATATTAGTATTGTAGTCATATAAGGTTTTATTCCTTTTTGAGGGAGTTACCTCTAAACACAGATCAATTTTAAAATGATATTCTAAACATAATTTATTAATAAGTAGGCGAATAGCCCTTAGTTTTGCTATTTCAAAAAAGTAGTTGGATCCAACGGCGATTTTTACAAATAAGTGTATTGTTACATCTAATTTTTTTTCAAATTGTAATCGAAGAATATCATCGTTATAAATGCAATTAAGATATTCATTTGTATGTGCCAATACATAAGCAATTTCTTGGGCGACGTTGGCTCCAGCGTTTTGATATCCAGTACCGTCTATACTTATGCGATGTGTTTTTCTTACGATGTTTTTAAAATGATTGAAGTCATTTTTTAAATCAATATACCAATTTCCTGATCTAGTGAGATTACCAATAATGTCAATATTAAAGTTAATGTTGTGATCTCTCCAATTATTTATGATAAATGACGCATCTAAAAAAGATAAGTCAGCATAAACATGAGTTGATGAGGTGTCGATGCCTTGTAGCATTTCAGAAACTGAAACCGCTGTGTTCGGTATGATAAATTTTAAACTATCAGAGCCTTTTGACAGTGAATACAATGCTTTAGCATTTGCATCTTCACCACTTTTAGTGTAAATCGTTTCACAAATTGACCATGAATTCGGCATGTTTATGTCATGTGAAAAATCCTGTAAATCCTCAAGAGTATAAAAGGGCTTGACATCAATACCCTCTGGAGATTTCCAGATGATATTTTGATACTCTTCACCTTGAAGGTCTAATTGTATTTTTTGCTTCCATGCTTTCGCAGAAACTGAATTGAAGTCATCAAATAATGATTTAGTCATCTCCTTTCTGTTTTCTTATGCTATCCTCGTACTCAATGATGTAAATGTCTTCATCACTTTTTTTCATATGGTACTCTTCTCTCGCAAACTTTTCTAACCCTTCATCTGAGCTCAATTTTTTTATTTCGATAAGGTCTTTTTTAATTTCTTGGTTGTAGTAATTTTTTTCATCTTCTAATTTTTTCAAATCTTGGTTTAGTTCGTGATGAATCATCCATGAATTACTATCAAAAAAAAGCATCCAAATTAAAAATACCAAACTTATTAATAGAAATATATTTTTGAAGGGCCGAAAGAGAAACTTGTATTTTGAATTAAAAAAAGTCATTTTAAAGTCTCTCGTTTATAATGGTCTTTACAATATTAATAGCAACAGTATTGTATTTATTGTTTGGAATAATAAGATCGGCATATTCTTTCATCGGTTCAATAAATTGTTGATGCATTGGTTTCAAGGTTGATTGATACCTCAGTAAAACTTCGTCCAAATCTCTTCCACGCTCCGATGTATCACGTTTTAATCTTCTTATTAATCTTTCATCACTATCCGCATGGACAAATATTTTAATATCAAATAAATCTCTCAATTCAGGATTTGTCAAAATTAAAATACCTTCAACAATGATCACTTTTCGAGGTGTTGTTTTAATCGTATCTCCTGTTCTGTTGTGCTCGATAAATGAATATACTGGTTGGTCTATGGGTTTATTGTTTTTTAAATCTTTAAGGTGTGCTGTTAATAAATCAAAATCGATGGATCTGGGATGATCAAAATTTATTTTAACACGTTCTTTGTAATCTAAATGCGTTGTATCCTTGTAGTAAGAATCTTGGGAAATAACGCCAACCTCTCCTTCAGGTAATTCATTTAAAATTTGGTTTACAACGGTTGTTTTACCGCACCCTGTACCTCCAGCAATACCAATGATTAGCATGTGTAATTTAATAGATTAGTTGCTACAAACATAAGACTATTTCTTGGGAATTATTTTAACAATTCCAACATTTTCAATACCTACATAAAGATATCCGTCGTTACCTTGTTTGACAGATCTCACTCGTCCAAGTCCCTCTAACAATTTTTCTTCTTCGATAACTTTATTGTTTTTAATAATACAACGATTTAAATATTGAAATTTTAAGACTCCTACCATGAGATTTCCTTTCCATTCAGGGTAAACATCACTTGTTATAAATTCCATGCCGCTTGGAGCTATTGATGGCTTCCAATAATGAATGGGTTGTTCCATACCATCTAATGTTGTCAAATTTGTAAATTTAGTTCCACTGTAATTTATCCCGTAACTAATAATTGGCCAACCATAATTTTTCCCTGATGCAATTATATTTATTTCGTCTCCACCACGAGGGCCATGCTCATGCACCCAAATTTTTCCCGTTGTAGGATGTTTGACCATTCCTTGAGGATTTCTATGACCGTAAGAGAAGATGGCTTTTTTTGCATTTCTATCTTTGACAAAAGGATTGTCAATAGGAATATTCCCATTGTCTAATAAACGATATATTTTTCCACAATCTCTCTCAATATTTTGTGGGTTAATATCTCTATTTCCACGATCTCCAATTGAAAAATATAGAAAACCGTCATTATCAAATTCTAATCTTGACCCAAAATGTTGACCCCGACCGCTATTTGGAGTTGCTTTATAAAGAAGTTGCTTTTCAATAGCAGTTTTATTCTGAATTTTAAATCGCATTATGGCTGTGTTCGCACCTTTTCCTGTGCCATCTGATGAAGCATAAGATATGTATACCCAACCATTTTCGGGATAATTAGGATGTAGTTCTATGTCCATTAATCCACCTTGTCCTTGAACAATTATTTCGGGTAATTCTTTTATGAAGGATTTAGAATCATTTTTAAAATGAATAAGCACTCCACTCTTTTCAGTTATGAGTATTGAATTATCCGGTAGAAATGCGAATCCCCAAGGAATATTTATGTCAGGTACTACGATCTCGTATGTGTAATTAGAGGGTGTTTTGGATTTTTTTTGAGCGCACGAAATAAAGCATAATAGGCTTAATAAACAGATTAAATTTGGTTTCATAATTTTAGTATTGATGCGTATAAATTTAAGAATAATATTATTGGGATATATATAAAAACGTTATATTTGCAGCTTGAATTTTGATAATCATTTCGGGGTGTAGCGTAGCCCGGTTATCGCGCCGCGTTTGGGACGCGGAGGTCGCAGGTTCGAATCCTGCCACCCCGACACAAAAAGCTCAACTACCGTTGAGCTTTTGTTTTTAAGTAATATTTTCTCATCTAAACTGTTAATAACTTCTAAGTATCATTTTGGCCAAAAGTCCTACTTTTGTTTCATTAAAATTCAAAGATATGTCTGATCAAATAGAGAAAGTAAAATGTTTAATTATTGGTTCTGGTCCAGCTGGATATACCGCTGCTATTTATGCAGCAAGGGCTAATATGAGTCCAATTCTTTATCAAGGAACTCAACCGGGAGGTCAATTGACCACAACCAATGAAGTAGAAAATTTCCCAGGATATCCTGAGGGAGTTACGGGACCGGAAATGATGATTGAATTACAAAAACAAGCTGAGCGTTTTGAAACAGATGTTCGAGACGGTTGGATTACGAAGGTAGATTTCTCAGCAGATGTCCATAAAGTGTGGGTAAATGACGTAAAAGAAATTCACTGTGAAACTGTAATTATTTCCACTGGAGCATCTGCAAAATACTTAGGTTTAGACTCTGAGCAGAAGTATTTAAAGTTAGGTGGTGGTGTATCTGCTTGCGCTGTTTGTGATGGCTTTTTCTATCGTAATCAAGAAGTAGTGATTGTAGGTGCAGGAGATTCCGCATGTGAAGAGGCCCATTATTTATCGAAGTTGTGCACGAAAGTTACGATGCTGGTTAGAAGGGATCAATTTAGAGCGTCAAAAATAATGGCAAATCGCGTCAAGAATACTGAAAATATCGACATACTCTTTAATACTGAAACTGATGAAGTATTAGGAGATGGTCAGGTCGTAACAGGAGTTCGTGTTTTTAATAATTTAACAAATGAAAAACATGATATCATTGCCACAGGTTTTTTTGTTGCTATTGGACATCAGCCAAATACCGGTATTTTCCAAGAATTTTTGAATTTAGACGAGACAGGTTATATTATCAATACTCCCGGAACTTCCAAAACCAATGTTCCGGGCGTTTTCGTATCCGGTGACGCTGCAGATCATGTTTACAGACAGGCTGTAACTGCTGCTGGAACAGGTTGTATGGCTGCATTGGACGCTGAGCGTTGGTTGGCCTCGAAAACTGCTCTTTAGAAAGGTGATTGATAGAATCTTGATAGTTATATAATGCGGATAGACAATTTTAAGAGGAGTATCATACTTTCAAATTATGAGTAATTTAAAAGTATGATAATGATGGTAATTATTATTTTTAACAGAGTTATCATAGTGTAATGTCATTAATGACTTTCTTACTTTTATCTTGTTTGACGTAGTAAAGTATCAAGCTTTATGGATATAATTAGTTTAGGCTAATTTTGTTATATATTTTAATTGTTTTTTGTTTTTGCTGGTACCCTCGGTGTAGTTGGTACTTTGGGAGTATCTAATCTTAAGCTATCTCCGTTTATTTTAATACTTGAATCTCCCATGTTGATATCCATATTTATATTATATTTTAATCTTTTAGAACAGTCTAAACATAAAACGTCATTTTTGGTGACTTCAAGAAAATGCTCCTCAAATCCATTATCCAAAATATCTTTGTATTCTCGTGTGTTTCTGTGAAATGAATAGGTGTTCTCATCAGTCCACACAATGGCTCCCTCAGGAATGTAAATAGTTATTTTGATGCGTTGATTACTAAATTTATCTTCAAAACTTGTCAAAAGAAATGGGTCGAGTTCTAAGTTCCCGTTAGTAAAATCATAATTATAATCAATATTTTTTGCTCGTTGTTTTGCTGTCTGAAAATCACTTCCATTGGCAATCTTTTCAACACTAATTGTTGTCAATGAGTCTTTCGAGGATCTGAAAATCAATCGAACATCCGTATTATAAAGTTTTCTAATACTGTCATTGGTCATGATAATTTTAAAATCATCTCCATTTCTATACAATGGGCTTGAGCTCGAACGATAGTTATTTACATTGTCTGACATTTTTACATACAACGTGTCCTTGCTCGTTACAGCTAATTCTGTTTTTACAGTCACACTCTCTGTATAGATATGTTCATTAATTTCTTTTACGGTAAAAACGACCAGTGTAATGATGGACGCTAACCAAATACCAAGGAGTGTAAAGTTTGTAATATTCCCTAGTGATTTGATATTTTTTGAAAGTATTTTTAAACCAAGGATTAAAATGTAGAAAAATGGAATACCAACAGCAAATAATGCAATTGTAGAGACTAGCCATAACTGTAAATTTGTTGAGTTTAGAGCATTGGCAAAATCAATACTTGGAAAATTGAATAAATCCGCTACCCCAACCGTAAACAAGCCAATAGTAAGCCCAATTAATGTCGATGCCCCCATGATAATCAAAATAACCCCAATAAATTTTGAAAAAATTGTAAAAATGAACTTGATTATTTTTCTCAATGTATCAAAAAAAGATCGAGATTTATCTTTTACCTTTTGGTTTACATCATCGTAGTTGGCATTTGAAATACGATCTGCAACATCGTCAAAACTACCTTTTACATTGCTAAACCCTTCTTTTACTTTTTCCTCAATATTGGAAATATTTATGGGTTTGCCTGACATCGCTAATTTATCAGCAGTTGTTTTGGCAGCAGGCATTAATATCCACAATAAGATGTAAAGAAGAATTCCCGTTCCAAAACCAAAAAATAAAAACACCCATAATATTCTAATCCACAGAGGATCCACCCCAAAATAATATGCAAGACCAGATGATACACCACCGATATAGGCATTACCTGTATCTCGAAATAATTTCCGCGAAGAGTTATTGTTTGTATTATTTGGGTTACCTGTGGGTTCATCGTCAAAAATTTCTTCGTCAACAATATAGTCTTCAGGTTGTCCCATAATATTGATGATTTCCTCAACTTCGTTTAACGAGACTACCTGTCTTTCATGAATTACTCGTTCTCCAAAAAGTTCTGCAATACGAGCTTCGATATCAGCTAATATCTCTGTTTGTCCTTGCGTGGTAGTCAAAGAATTTTTAATAGCCTCGAGATATCTCTGTAACTTTTGAAAGGCGTCTTCGTCAATGTGAAAAAAGGTGCCTGCTAAATTTATGTTGATTGTTTTATTCATTCTTATTGTTTTTACTAGTTACTAAATTGACAGCATTTTGTAATTCGCTCCAAGTAGTATTTAACTCATTTAAAAATAATTTCCCCGTCTCTGTTAAACCGTAATACTTTCTCGGTGGCCCAGATGTTGATTCTTCCCATCGGTAACCTAGCAGGCCAGCATTTTTTAGACGTGTTAATAATGGATATATGGTTCCTTCAACAACGAGCATTTTCGCATCTTTGAGTGTGTTGAGGATCTCAGCAACATAAGCGTCATTATTTTCAAGAACGGATAATATACAGTACTCTAATACACCTTTTCGCATTTGAGCTTTTGTGTTTTCTATCTTCATCTATTGCATTGTTTAATATATTTTTTTGTCAGAGTAATACCGACAGCAGCAACATGAAAACACCTTTTGGTGTCTCAAATTTACCACGGATAATTGCTGTTTAAGTTTCTTTATTTACCATGAGTTTAAAAAAAATGACAAGCTACTAAATAGTAATTGTCGAGTCATTTTCGAAGTATTGTTAGAAGAGAAATTCATTGTTATTGAGTTTACATATTAGACTTTACAAATATATATATAAAAAAAGGTATTATGCAATACATAGTACTAAATATTAACATTTATTTAACAATCATAAAGTCATTTATTTTCAATAATTTTATGAAAATTTTCTCTTATGTTTTTGACTCCTAAAAAAATCAATGTCTTTAATATTTTTAAATTACCCTTAGTCTTTATTTCAGGAGTTCGTGTAAAATCTATTAATTCTCAAAGCTGTATTGTAGCTGTAAAATATAGATGGATAAATCAAAATCCATTTAAATCCATGTTTTGGGCAGTTCAAGGTATGGCTGCAGAATTATCAACAGGCGCTTTAGTTATGAATAAAATCCATCAGAGTGGTAAAGATATTTCAATGTTGGTATTAAAAAATGATGCTACATTTAGCAAAAAGGCAAAAGGGCTCATATCTTTTTCTTGTAATCAAGGACACGAAATAGACGCTACTATTGCAAAAGCTATTAAGACTGGTGAGGGGCAGACGATCTGGCTAAATTCTAAAGGAATAAATTCTCAAAATATAGAGGTCTCCAATTTTAATTTTCAATGGACCTTAAAAGTTAAAATGAGTTCTTGATAAAAAATAATTCATTTCGTATCAAACGTAACATGGTGAGTATTGCTATTAAACTTGTTTTTTATTAAGGTTCAAATTCTTTGTGTTATTAATAGCTTCTATGTTATTTCAATAGATGTTTCCCTTTTTGCATGATGCTGTCATCAGTTCTTTTGTGTAATCTTCAAAAAGTTATTTTACGCGTGAATTTTATAATCTAATCTAACATTTTAGACTTATAGTATTTCAACAACTTATTGACCTGTTCATAATTTTCATTAGATACTTTCATATCAGTAAGACGAGGTAGATGTTCTGCAAAGAAAATTTCATTATTTGCCATTTCAAATAAGTTGTTTGCCAAAGAGTGGGGGTATGGAAATTCAGGGTTTATGTCAAGGATGACATCGGCAACTTTTTGTATCAGTGATTTATAACTTTTATAAAATCCTTGTTTATTCTCCTCATCAATATTTTTTGTATGATACGCTTTTGCGGATTCTGCAATTATGATCCGATGTAAGAGTTTTTCGTTTACAAAGTCTATAGAAGGATTTTCTTTGGTAGCATCTACAAAGTTATCAATGATAATGTTGAGTTTTTTGTTCGAATCAGTAATGTTTTTAGTATTGTAATCAATAAGGTAACTTACCCAATTCCAATACCATACCACTAAATAGAGCAATATAAAATGCTTATTTTCAAAGTACCTATACAATGAGGTTTCATTTGATTGCATTTTTAATGCTAACTTTTTGAAGGTAAAGGACTCAAAACCAATTTCATCAATTAAAATAATACTGTTGGTAATAATACTTTTGCCGAGCTTGCTTTGAAGTGGATCTCTCAAAGACAAACCTTTTGGAATTGACATATCTGTTAAGATAAACATAGATGCAAATATATTAAATTATTACTGATTTTTATAAAACTAAAATATTTGTTAATAAAACATATATATATATAAGTAAAACTAATATTTATATATATTTGTACTTAAATTGCAATTTATGAAAAAGTATTTACAACATTTAAGAAAGGACTTACCTGCGAGTGTGGTCGTGTTTTTTGTAGCGCTACCTCTTTGTCTAGGGATTGCTCTTGCTAGTGGAGCCCCACTTTTTTCTGGTTTAATTGCCGGTATTATAGGAGGTATTGTTGTAGGTGCTATAAGCGGATCACAAGTTGGTGTTAGTGGACCTGCAGCAGGTCTTGCAGCCATTGTGTTTTCAGCGATAGAAAACCTTGGAGGATATGAGAATTTTATTTTAGCCGTTGTTTTGGGAGGAGTAATACAAATCCTTTTTGGTGTTTTTAGAGCTGGTATTATTGGTTACTATTTCCCTTCATCTGTCATAAAAGGTATGTTAACAGGTATTGGAATTATTATAATTTTAAAGCAAATACCTCATTTTTTTGGATATGATGTTAATCCCGAGGGTGATTTTGCCTTTATTCAAGTCGATGGTGAAAATACATTTTCAGAAATCCTAAATGCGATTAATCATATCAGTCTTGGGCCCACTTTCATTGCGTTAATTTCTTTAGCTATTTTAATCCTTTGGAGTAATGTATTGTCTAAAAAAGCCAAAATTTTTCAATTAATTCAAGGGCCTTTAGTAGCTGTAGTTATTGGAATTATTTTCTTCATAATAAATGAGGGTAGTGCTACTTTCGGGTTTAAGGCTAACCAATTGGTGAGTGTGCCAGTTCCGAAAGATACTTCTTCATTTATGGCACAATTTAGTTTTCCCAATTTTGGAGCTATAACGAATCCTGAAATTTGGGTTGTAGCATTTACAATTGCCATAGTTGCCAGTTTAGAAACCCTACTCTGTGTTGAGGCCACTGATAAATTAGATCCTGAAAAACGAGTAACACCAACAAATAGAGAACTTTTAGCACAAGGCACAGGAAATATTTTTTCAGGTATGATAGGTGGTCTGCCAATTACTCAAGTTATTGTGAGAAGCTCAGCAAATATTCAGTCAAATAATAAGACCAAAATATCAGCAATTTTTCATGGTTTTTTACTTTTAATTTCGGTACTTCTAATACCACTCCTATTAAATATGATTCCTCTGTCTGTATTAGCGGCCATATTATTTATAGTCGGATATAAATTGGCGAAACCTACACTTTTTAAATCTATGTATGAGCTAGGTTGGAAGCAGTTCATTCCATTTTCTGTGACAGTTTTTGGTATTGTATTTATTGATTTGCTTATTGGTCTTGGATTAGGACTTCTAGTAGGTATCGTAGTTGTCTTGATCAAAAGTTATCAAAATTCGCATTTTCTTCATATTGAGGGTCAAAATATAAATGATGGCAAACTTAAAATGACGTTAGCTGAACAAGTAACTTTTTTTCACAAGGGGGCTATTCTTAAAGAGTTAGATAATTTGCCTGAAAATTCTTTCCTTGAGTTAGATGTTAGAAAGACGCGATATTTAGATAATGATATTATTGAAATTTTAGATGACTTTTCATTTAAAGCCAACCTAAGAAACATCACTATAAAGCTTATTTCAGAACGTGGAGTTATTGAAAATCCATCTAGTTATTTACAGTTCTTTCGATTAACACCAAAGAAATAATTGTTCAAAATCACAATTTTAAAGGGGCGTGTTACAAAAATTAGTTTTTAGACACATGACCTACTCCTAGTTTAATTCAATAACTAGTAAACTAAAAAACAGTTTTTTCTCTCAACCTCCTGGATGATAATCTAACAATTCTTGAAATTAGTATTGAGCAAAATTTTCAATTAGTTATGGATTACTTAAAGGTGATAGTCTGTCTTTGTTGTTTGATTTTGAGTTAGAATACAGAAATCGTTTTCTTCATTTTTTTATATCATACAATTGTATTTGTTTCTTTAAAAAAAATGTGGAGTAATTGACATTTAATTACTCCACATAGTCATATTAACAAAAACAAATTATTTATCCATTTGCAAGCAATATATTAGGATGAGGACCGATATCAAATATTGGTCTTTGTCTTAATAAGTTTGTTATTAAATTAACTTTTTGCTCACTCCATTTTGGATACCGTACGTGTAATAGTTCATGAATAATATCATCTTCCTCAAGATTCCGAGTGTGATGAATAATTCCTTGTTTTAATTTAAAATTAATTGAAATACCAACAAATTCATGACCAAACGTATTGTTATCTAGTGCATCAACTACCTGCATTTCAGATATCGATTCACATAAAATTTCCCATTCATTAATACCAAGAAATGATTTCCAATATTGAATTAAATCTAGCGTGTTTGAATGAGTTACATCGAGACTATTGATTTTATTTGAGTCTTTCGCCATGAGATTTAGATAAAATTCTCCAACATTCATGTTTGCCTACTAATGATTTAGTCACTGCAAAATAGCGGTTATTTTTCTCTCTTATTTCATACTCTTTTGATTCGAATTTTGATTTACTTTTTACATCGTAAAAACTTAAACTTTCTTTCATTTTTTTATGGATTTTGGCCTTTATTTTAATTTGACCGATTAGTAATAATTAGGCAACACAGGATATGATTTGAACATTGATTATAATAGTAGTGTTCAAGTTGTGGAGCACATAAATTTAAAAAATATTGTTTTGAAAATAGTTAAATAAATGGTGGAGCTCTGCCTAAATAAGACTCATTTGTATGTAAAGAAATTGGAAGAAATTTTGATGTGGAATATGTCTTATTACACATAACTATTGAAAAGCCATGTTGATATTCCAGAGTGACATACATTCGTCTATTATTAACCCCTGTACAGTCATTACAAACTTCTTTATGTTTGGAGATATGGGTTTTATGTTCGCATTGATTTCTTAAGGAAGTCTTATGATATACAGCGACATGACATGGATCGTTTTCAATGGTCATGTCATCATGAATAAAATTGGATGCCTCAAAATGGCTGTGTAATAAATTTAATGGTAGAAGGGCGCCAACAATAAAATTAATGAGTAAAAAATAGGCGATTAAATTAGATACATCTTTATTGTCTAGCACCAAATTACAGCGGCTGTTAAAGTGTTTTTTTAATTTTAATATAGAGAATGAGTCGACGTATAATGACACGTTTTGTTGTGCTACTTTAGAATAATTATCATTTGAATACGTCTTTTTTTTATTCATTTTTTAGTGCAATTTTCACATTGACAATAATTTAAATTATAAATATGTAAGATAGCGAGTAGCGAAGTTGTTATATATGTCATAAACTCTGGTAGAGAGACCCATTCATATTGTTCATTTATAATGAGTGATAACAGGACTATCCAACTAGACCAAAGCGCATATTTTATAATTGAATTTGAGGTTGTTTTAACTGATTTGTATACTGCAAAGAACGAAATAATAATGAAAATATAATTGAAGTTTTGCCACCAAACAGGTGATCCCTGAACATGATCAATTTGTCCTGGATATGTTAAAAATAAAAATGGGGTTAACACACAATGTAACATGCATAATATGCTCGCAATTGCACCGACAGTGTCAGGTTTTTTTAAAATTAAATTCATTCTCTTTGAGTTTTATGTTATTTAAGTTAAAGCAACGTATTTTAGATATACCATTAATTTCTAATGGAGACATAATGACTTGATCAAAATGCCCTTTACTAAAAACCGTAAAGGACATTTATGAAAGGAATTGAAGTGTGACTAATTCAAAATTATTGTACAGTTACGTCAAAAGTCGCAGAAATATCTGTTTCTCCACCAGCATCGCTTAAACCAGAATTTGGTTTAGTTGGCTCATGGCGTAATGTGAATGTTAGTGTTCCCGAACTTGCCGCTCCTGCTGTCAATGTAAATTGAGTACCCAATGGATTGCCATCAGCATCAAAATTACTGTAGGTCGTTGTTACACTTAAACCACCTCCTGGCGTATAGAAAAATTGATGTTCTAAATCTTCTTCTTCTACCTCTTCTGTGATATTTTCAGCAGGACTTTCTGTTTCATTTTCTACACGAATAGTTCCGTTGTAGGTAATACCAGTTGCTAAGTCTGATGTTGTTGTAATAACAGGATCATTAGGGCCATCCGGTCCGTCTAAGTCACGGTATATCATCGAAATTTCTGATCCTCCACCGCTTGGTATAAGTTTAACTGTAAGTGTAGTAATAACTTCTTCTTCATTCACCGGTGTCGGCGCGTCATCATCATTTGAGCAGGCTGTGAAAAGTATCGCTACAAATAATAGTCTTGTTAATAATTTTACATTTTTCATTTTGTTTTTGATTTTAATAATTAATAATTGAATTTTAAGTTGATTAAAAAGTTTCTACCTAAATCATCTGCGTAATAACGAAAACGATTTAGGTAATTTCTGTATGATGTATTTAAAAGGTTCTCAATTTCTAAACCAACTGTAAGCGTTTTATTTTTAGTTGTTTTGAAATCAATACTTGAATTAAAATGGAGTAAATGGTAAGCATCAGGTGGGGTACTAACATCCACTAATTTAGTGGCCCCTATTTCAGGAATAAACACTTCGAAATTGTTGTCTGGGTATTCATTTTGTTTAAAATTATATTCGCTTTCTAATGACAAGCGAAGATTGTTGATACTATTTTTTTGAAATACAATTTCATTTTTTATTTGCGCCGGGGGCATATTAATTAGTGGCTCCTTTCTTGTTCGATCGTAACCTTTTACCAAAGATAGTTGCCCATTGTAAATAAAATTTCCTGAAATAGAATAAGAGGCATCTACGTCGATCCCTATTAATTTTGCATTAGTTTGCCGATATTCCCAAACTTGAAAATTCCCTCTGATTGTTTGCCTAACATCAGTTGGCTCGATAACAATGAAATCAGTGATAACATTGATGAACGGATTTATGGTGTAGCTAAACAGTTGACTGCGTTTGTTTAAGGACAACATTAATTTATGTCCAATCTCTGAATCGAAACGTAAATCACCTATTTCAATTCTGGAAGCAGAGTGGTGTAAGCCTTCACTAAATAAATCTGAAGGGTTTGGAGTTCTAGAGGCAATCGAATAATTAATAAATAATTGATAATCCTTTCCAAAAGAATATGTTGAGCCCAATGTTCCTGAACCGTTATAAAAATTTAGTTGAGGATTTGCGAGAACTTGATTATCCAATTCCTCAACCACGATATCAGAAAATATGACATCATAATTTCTAGACTCCCAAAAGGAACTTCGGTAAAATTTGAAAGCATCCATATGGGTGTAATCAAATCTTCCACCAACCTCAAGTAACCATTGCTCGTTTAATTTAAAGTTAGCGATACCGTAGGCTCCAAGTGCATACATATCATAATCGGGAATTAATCTTCGAACACCTGTTTCCGGATTTGCAATATTTTTTTGATAACTTGCCATGAGACCTGTTTGAAAACTACTTTTACTGCTAGTGTTTATATCCAAATCTAATAGTAAAGTGTGTGTGTCTAGTTGTAAATCTAATGAGGCCTTATTTTTATCATCGCCCCGTCGAATATCAAATTCAAAACGATTATTTCTTTGAAAATCATATTGAATTTCTAATTTCCCAAAATTATCAAATCGTCTAAATCCTTTAATTTTTGCTAGATGATGTGTGACATTTTGTTTTGGTGCATTGATATGGTATGTAAAATCATCAATGATTAACGGTACATCGCTTTCAATGGCTTGAACTTGATCTTGGGCGCCTCCGAGGTGAGATGCTCTTAAAATACCAATGTCATTTTTAAACAAGGAATAATAAGCTTCAAAACCATAATTAAACCGATTAAGCCCAATGCCTAGCGATAAATTACGCTCAAAAAACCCTGTATTGCTCAACACATAATTTGGCGCCTTAAAATCTCCGTAGCGCTTCAATGTTCCCTGTATTTTAGCATACCAGCCATTTTTGTGACTTTTAGTTAATTGAGATGTCAATGATGCTCCTCTGCCATTATTGGACATTGTCATTAAACTTTTACCATACAAGCTATCCTTCACAGGGACTTTTGCCGCCTCTGCTATGATGACACCTCCAACGGCATCTCCACCATACTGAAGCGCACCGGCTCCTTTTATCAGTGTTAGATTTCCAACGGTGTTAATGTCTATGTTTGGAGCGTGCTCTGCTCCCCACTCTTGATCTTCTAGACGGACACCATTATTTATGATGACTACACGGCTACTGTGGAGACCATTAATCAGAGGTTTTATGACGGTATTCCCAGTATTTAAAGACGATACACCACTTAAATTGTTTAGGGCATCTCCTAAAGAGCCGGCACTGTAACGCTCTAAGTCTTTACTGTTTAATGTGTTTTCAAGAATCGTTTTGGATTTGCTTGTGAAAGCTTTTCCTTCAATTGTTATTTGGTTGAGTTCCTCTATGTGGTGTTCTAATCTAAAAGAACGCCGTGTTTTTCCAAGTACTTTTACTGTAAATCCTTCTGTTCTACAATAAGGATGTGATACCTGAATTGAATAGGTGTCGTTGCATAAGTTTGAAAAAGAAAATCTACCATCAATATCTGTTTGTACAGCTTGATTTGTACCAGCTATAATCAGAGTTGCTCCCACGAGGATTTGCCCGTCATGAAGGTCTATGACTGTACCAGATAGTGAATGATCACAATTTTGTGAATGTGTTATAGTTATGCATAACAGCATTACTATAATCGCATAATAGCGCATAATAATTCTTAATTAACATAAAACAGATTTGTTTGTTTATCAAGAATGCACAGGAGGTGCCCTTAATCGTGTGTTTGTTATCTTAAAAGATGGAAGTTGTAGGCTGTTAAGATCGATATTTAAGTTTACAAATATATCTGGTATCAATAATCCAGCGTAAGATTCAATATCATACGTTACAGGCGACATGTGGAAATCACATAAATCACATTCTGATACAGATTTATGTACATGAATCAGTTTTTTTGTACAAGTTACGTGTTGATGAACCTCTGAAATATGAAAAAGCTGAATCGCTGTCGGAAGCATTAAAAATGCTACGAACAATAGAGCCAAAATATTTTTCCCAAAGGATTGTTTCATATTGAAATTATAAACTATACTAGCGAAAATAGAAAAATATTTCTTTAGTTTTTACCTTATTTTGAGTTTTTTTCTATCCTTCATATGAAGAAATTAATTTGGAAACTTGAATAACGGTTGTTTTTCAAAAACTTCAACTAGAAAATCACAAAAAGACAGTGTCCTTATTTAAGCAAGGTGTTGACCAAAAAATGGGGTAGATTTAAAATTCGTTAAATATTTAAAGTATCTCTTTAATTCCCCTCATTTGTTAAATAACTATCAAATCTCACAATTTTTCATTACTTTAGTATTACTCAAAAAATAGCGCCTATAGTTTAACTTTACTTTTCAATAATTCTCAACACCCGAAGAAACTTATGGCAAGAGCAATGTTTGAGTACACTAAGACCGTTTTAAAAAAAGTTAGTTTTGACTCCGTACTATTTTGTAAGGAATTAGAAAAAGCACTTCAACGATTATTACCTTATGAAATTGAAGAATTAAAGATTTTTATCAATTCTCTGGTTCAACAACATCCAGAATTAAATCAGTGTTTGATATACCTTAAAGCTTAACTGTAAAGATATCATCTCAATTGGTTTACTTTTTAACAATAGGACTGATGATATCGACATTTTGAAAAGCAATAGCCCCCCTAATTACACCTGAAATTGTGGTATGCAATGCCTCTATAATTTGAATTTTTAATTCACTTTTATTGTAGATGAGACTAACTTCTCGTGCTGGTGTTGGTTCATTAAAGTGATGTAAATTCGATTTTTCATAATCTTTTAAATCCAAAGTATGAAGGTATGGTAGTAGGGTCATTCCTAATCCTTCATTTGAGAGTTTAACCAACATTTCAATGCTTCCACTCTGTAATTGAAACGCTTCTTCGTCTTGCTGTTTGAGAGACTTACACAGGTTAATGACTCCATCTCTAAAACAATGACCATCTTCAAGTAACAGCATATCATCAATTTCTAAATCATCAACTTCGATATTTTTCTTTTTTTCGAGTCGATGACCCTCTGGAATATAACTTACAAAAGGTTCATAAAACAAAACACGTTCTTTGATACTATCATTTTCTAAAGGAGTCGTTAAAATGGCGGCATCCAAATGGCCGTCATTAATACGATTAATTATTGCTTCTGTAGTAAGTTCTTTTATTTTTAAAGTGACTTTCGGGTAACGTTTTATAAAAGTTTTTAAAAACATTGGAAGCAGTGTTGGCATGATGGTAGGAATTATTCCTAATTTAAATTCACCTCCGATGAACCCTTTTTGTTGGTCAACGATGTCTTTAATTCTATCAGCCTCATTTACAATGTTTTTTGCTTGTTCAACAATTTTTACACCTACTGCTGTTAGCTCTATGGGTTTTTTACTTCTGTCAAAAATTTGAATATCAAGCTGATCCTCTAATTTTTGAATTTGCATACTCAACGTGGGTTGTGTCACGTAACATTTTTCTGCTGCTTTTGTGAAATTTTGGTGCTCGGCAACCGCTAAAACGTAATATAATTGTGTTATGGTCATTACTTGAAGTTAATTTAAATGAAAGGTACAAAAACTATCGATTAAACTTATAGTGAATCTACTTTTTAATAGATTAAAGTTGTAGCAATTGTAGTTTTATCAAATGTTTATTTAAGAATTTCAACTCTTCTTATCATGACGTTTTTATGTGGCCAATCTCCATCATCAGTTGCAACAGAGGCTATTTTGTCAACAACACTCATTCCTTTTATAATCTTACCGAAAATTGTATAATCTCCGTCTAGAAATTTTGCTCCACCTTTTTGTTGCACAATGAAAAATTCATAAGGAGAAGCTAATTTATGTGGATTATCAATATCACTACTTGGCATACTTATAACTCCTCGATCATGTGTGTAACCTCTTTTTGTGTCGGTTGGAAGCAGGTATTTCCCAATGTTACGTCGTTTAATTGCAGTTGCCTTATCATCACTGTTGCCGCCTTGAATAATGAAGTTTTTTATGACTCGGTAAAATTGTGTGTTATTAAAGTATTTTTGTTTTGTTAAAAAAATAAAATTGGCTCTGTGAAATTTTGTTTTACTAAATAAGAAAATATCTATATTACCAAAATCCGTAACAATGCGAACTGTATTTTCTTTGTTGTTTTTTTCATATTCTAAAAAAAAATCCATAGCGTTTTTGTCATTCAATTTTGAAAATTTCTCTTCTATTTTTGATGAGTTATTTGCTTCTAAAGATTCAGTTTTCGTTTGTTTGGATGTCTGTTTTTTGTCAATTTTTTGTGATGTCTTTTGTGTATCTTCACATTGACATAAACTTAAAAATGTAACTAATAGTAAAATAAATCTCATAGATGGATTTTAATAATTTTTTAATCGCAATAGCAAAAATAAAAAATATACCGTTGCCAGGCGAAGCTTCTCAGTTTAAAATGTCACCTCCTTTTAGAAGCGAATTAATCAAGGTTTATAACGGTGCTAAACTCAAGGCTAAAAGGGCAGGAGTTCTTGCCTTATTTTATCCAGATAACCAGCAACGCACTAAATTAGCACTAATTTTAAGAAAGACTTATCGTGGTGTGCATTCTGCTCAAATAGGTTTTCCCGGTGGTAGATATGAGGACAAAGATAAAACTCTGAGACAAACAGCGATTAGAGAGACATTTGAAGAAATTGGCATATCAATGAACTTAATTGAGGTGATACAACGAATGACTGATATTTACATTCCTCCAAGTAATTTTTATGTTCAGCCTTTTTTTGCAATAACTAAATCAACACCAGTATTTAAAAAGCAAGATTCAGAAGTAGAGGCGATTTTAGAGGTTGCGATATCTGAGTTATTGGATGATCGCTTTGTCATACAAGAATCGGTTATGTCCTCTAATGGTAATTTAGTTGATGTACCGGCGTATGTGTTCAATGGGCATATTGTCTGGGGAGCAACTGCAATGATGCTTAGTGAAATTAAAGATCTTACCCGACAAATTTTGTAATTTAGCTTTCATGAAAAACCTATTTTAGTTTTGTTATTTTATTAATTATTGATACTTATCAATGGAAAAATATGTAGGTTTGTGATTCGTAATTTTTAGATTGAGATATAAATTTATGGGATTATTTAAGCAAAATCCTTTCGGTCACAAATTGTTTTTAAAAAAGTGGCTAATTAGAATTCTTGGTGTCATTACTCATCGACGTTTCAGAGGTTTCAATGAATTACATATCGAAGGTTCTGAAATTTTAAAAGACTTACCGAACACCAATGTTTTGTTTATTTCAAATCATCAAACTTATTTTGCTGACGTCGTTGCCATGTTTCATGTTTTCAATGCTAGCTTGAGTGGGCGTGTAGATTCGATTAAAAATGTTGGATATTTATGGCATCCTAAATTAAATTTGTACTACGTGGCTGCTAAAGAAACTATGAAATCTGGACTGCTACCAAAAATACTTGCCTATGTAGGATCAGTTAGTATTGAAAGAACTTGGCGAAGTGAAGGAAAAAATATCAATAGGCAAGTTAAAATGAGTGATATATCAAATATAGGCAAAGCATTGGAGGATGGTTGGGTGATTACATTTCCACAAGGAACCACAACTCCTTTTAAACCAATTAGAAAAGGTACAGCACACATTATTAAACGTTACCAACCCATTGTTGTTCCCATTGTAATTGATGGTTTTAGACGTGCATATGATAAAAAGGGATTACGAATAAAAAAGAAAAATATTCTTCAATCAATGGAAATTAAAAAACCATTAAAAATTGATTATCAAAACGGAACAATTCCTGACATAGTTGAACAAATTGAATATGCAATTGAGCAACATCCGTCATTTCTAAAGGTAATACCACAAAAAGACTTACTTGCCAAAGAAGAACTCAACAAACAACGTCAATACTAACTAATTACACGCGTTTCAATTTGAGACGTTTAGACCTCTAACTTTTTCAATTCTTTATAGTTATTGTTGAGGCGTTTTAATAGTATGCCATAGATGAGATAGTAAAAAAGTAATAAAACACCGACAGTTACGCCCAGAACTACTAGCGTAACGATAATTGTAATTGAATAAAATTTCAATAATTCGCCATTGGCAGCAGCGTTATCAATGATAGAAACCATTTGTTGATCTCGATTAAATTGAATGCTTAGGACAACAAAGGCAGATATTATAATAAATCCAAGATTAACAGCAACATATTGCTTAACAGTACGTCTAGTTTTTAAAATATTTTCCATCAAAATTTTCGCATTATCCGTAACAGATATGGTTCTATAATTCATGAAAAATCTGACCAAAAAGTAGATGATAATTAGATAGCCAAAAACCATGATTGAAAACATGATATTATCTGCTTGATATTCTTGAAATTTTTTATTGTAGTCAGCGTCTTTTAACATGTAAGAAATTAACGCCCAAAAAATAAACTCTAAAATACTAATGATGAAAATCCATTTAACTATTGATGATGATTTTTTTAATAACATCTTATAAATCTCATCAAAAGTGAGTTTTGGATAATTTGCATCATCTTTTTGCCAATCTTTTTTTAATAATTCTAATTCATCCATAATATTACGGATTTAAGATGGTTCTGAGCTTAGTTTTAATACGATTCATTTTAACTCTCGCATTAACTTCACTTATTCCCATCGTTTCACTTATTTCTCGATAATTTTTATTTTCTAAATACAAAAACACCAACGCTTTTTCAATATCATTTAGCTGTCTCACTGCATTGTATAGTAATTTTAACTGTTGTTCCTCTGTATCATCATATTCCTCTGCTGAAATTTTAAATTGGATATCACTAAAATCTTGTGTTTTGATACGTCGTTTTGATTTCCTGTAGAGCGTTATAGCGGTGTTTAGTCCAACGCGATACATCCAGGTACTAAACTTTGAATCCCCACGAAATTTTGGATAAGCTCGCCATAATTGAATCGTGATTTCTTGAAACAAATCATTGTGGGAATCATAATCATATGTGTACAGTCTACAAACTTTGTGTATTATATTTTGATGCTTCTCAAGCAATGCTACAAAATGCTGTTCTTTATCTTTTGTCAATTCGGTTAGTTAGTTAATTACCCAATATATGAGTAGTTACAATAGCTAAAATGTTACACTCGTAGGTTAATATTTTAATTTCTGTAGTTTAATGCAGGTTTTCTATTACCTAACAACGGTTCGTATTGAAAATCTTTTCCACGTTTCAATATAAATTCTCGTGTTGCTTCAGAAATTAGTTTGTTATTTGAAAACAAGTCAATTGCTGTTGCAGTAAGAGTTTTTGCAGCAATCATCATTCCTTTCGTACCGATTGATGTGCCTCCTGCAGCAACGGCCTGCCAACTGTGCGCAGGTGTGCCAGGAACCCAAGTTGCAGCACTCATGCCAACAGTTGGAACTATAAAACTTACGTCTCCAACATCGGTGGAGCCATAAGCTTTTGCATTGTCAGTGTACGGAGCAATACCTTCTGAGAAAGTTGTATCTAAAGATATATTACCCAAGCTTATAGAAATATTAGAGGCAAAATTGAGTTCATCATCGTCATATTGATAGCCACCAATCTTAATAAGATTATTATACATAATTTTTTGTAATGTTATATTTGGTAGTAACTCATGAGTTCCACCTATCATTTCAAAACTCATGCTCGTATCTGTACCGAGAGCTGCACCTTCTGCAGCTTTTTTTATTCGCTCAAAAATATCAACGACAGTAGTTCTATTTTGATGCCTTGCATAATAATAAACCTCTGCAAAATCTGGAACAACATTTGGTGCTTTCCCCCCATCGGTAATAACGTAATGAATACGAGCATCCTGCGGAATATGTTCTCTCATCATATTCACCATGTAATTCATGCTTTCTACAGCATCAAGGGCAGATCGTCCTTTTTCTGGTGATCCAGCTGCATGAGCAGAAACTCCTTTAAACCTAAATTTAGCTGATTTATTCGCTAAAGCAGCACCGGGATTTGCAGCATTTATTGATGATGGATGCCAATGAAGAGCGATGTCCACATCATCAAATAATCCCGCTCTAGTTAGGTATACTTTACCTGATCCTCCCTCTTCTGCGGGACATCCATAGAACCTTACTGTTCCATTAATGTTGTTGTCAAGTAACCAGTTTTTTACACTTATTGCGGCTGCTGCAGAGGCTGTTCCAAAAAGATGATGACCACATGCGTGTCCCGCAGGTTTACCTGCAGATTTCTTTATTGAAACGGCGAGTTGGGATAAACCTGGCAAGGCATCATACTCACCCAAAAAGGCAATGACAGGTCCTCCATTGTTATACTCTGCAATGAATGCTGTTGGCATACCGGCGACCCCCGAACTTATTGTGAAATTTTCATCGTAAAGTACACGTTTTAATCTTTCACTACTTTTATGTTCTTGATATCCCATTTCTGCATAATTCCAAATGTCATTTGCTATGGCTTGGTAAAAAGAGGTCTTTATATCTAGGTCAGCAAGGGGATTATTATTTTGAGCATAAATTGGTAGACTTAAAAGTAAGATTACGAAAGTTGATAGCTGTGTTATCATTGTTATTTTAATTAAATACTCAGTCAAATATAAGTGTCTTTTTTTTATTTTATTCATTCTGTAAAATGAGTTCTTTTTGTGAATTTTATCATTTGTAGAGCACAGAGCACACAGTGACGCTTAGTAAACATGTAACAATAAATGATAAAAATTACTAAATATTAAATTTGTTATAGACAGTATTGTTTTGTTTTAAAACACCAAAAATAATGAAATATTGGGCCAGTCCATAGGTCGACATAATTAATACATGACTCCATGATAGTGGAAAATAGAATTTGTTTATGACAACTAAAGTATTTGAAATTAACATTAACAAGGTACCAATAAGCACAAAATTAAAACTCAGTTTTGGCACATTAAAAGATCTTAAAGAGGCAATATAATTCATCATCAATATAATTAGAGCATATAACATTACGGGTATTAGCATATGGTCAAGTGATCTCCACAAAACGGAAAATAATATTATGGTATACATCATTAAGGTAAATAAAAATTTAAATGATCGTAAATTATTATTTCTTTTTTGAAGAAAAATAATGGAATAAAGGATTAGAACTACCATAAAAGCTAACACGCCAAAAATAAAAAGCATATTATTATTAGAAATTGTTTCGAATAAAATTAAGGTATCACCAATTAAGGAAATGGATAGTGCCCAAAACAAAAGACGGCGGGAATTCATTTTTATCTCAAAACGCTTGGTATAAAGATAATAGAGTAAAGAAATAATTAAGAGTGGTTTTGCAACAAAGTGTAAATTACTTAAGCCTTTCATAGGATGGGCGAGTAATTCAATGATAAAAATCACAAAATAGAGAAGTGAAAATGATTTATCAAATTCACTAAAGTTCAATTTTTTTTTCCTGGTAAAACTTGTCAAATGTTTTTTTATGCAAATTAATTTTTTTTTGAAAAAAAAACAATATTATTTTAAATTGCAATAGACCTATTTAAGTTGATAAATAACAATATCTTTAATAATTAAATGAGGTCTGCTTGTCTTTTATAATGCCGATAACGAAACATAAAAATGCTGTTGCATATGGTATCATGATAAAATCGTGAGCTTCAAATTGAAGTGATGGTTGGAAATTTACAAATATAAAAGAGATGAATAATAACACTGAACCTATTAAAATAAATCTGTAACTCTCTTTTGGGACATTGTTTTTTCTTAAAAAAGAAAAATAAATCATTGTTAATATCAAAACCAATTGCACAAAAGAAAAAAGGTTATAAGTTTCTTCATACTGATATTTATAATTGAAAAACATAATAAGACCAGCAATTATCACTAGTGGTAAGAGAAATTGATATCCATTGTTTTTTTTATTTCTGCCATTGTAAAACAATATCACTAATAAGGCATGTGCCAATGCATGACTTAGATAACCAAGACTGTTTTCGCTGTCAAAAATAGTCAACTCTTTAGACAATAATATATCTCCCGTAAATGCACACCCCAGGGCAGAAAATAAAAGTATTTTAGATGTTTTAGATGTTCCATGTCGACGCAAGTAAAAAAATAAAAAAAGATACGCCAATAGCAGAGGCATAGCTACTGTGTGAAGTTTACTGAAATCCTCACTTTTACTTGAAATTACCTCAATCAAAAGAATCAGTAGGAATAAGACACCAAAAGATTTATTTATTTTATCAAGAACCAACTCATTTTTTTTTTCAAAAATAAATAAAACATTAAAATTCTGCAAGTGAGACTATTAACTGTATGTGTTTTTTAGTTGTTATTTTTAATTTCAGGTTGATTAATTACTTCAAATTTAAAAATATCATCTCGGCTGTAATGACCTATAACATCAAAATCTAGTTTGTTTTTCTTAATCTCTTCCAAGTCTAATTCGGTGACCAGAACTCCAGATTTATTGAAAAGAGGTCCTTCAAGAATAGTACCTTGTGGAGAAACTATAACACTACCCCCGGGACAAAAGTTTTCATCGAGATGCGAAACTTCTTTCCTATATTTATCAGGATATAATGCTGTTGTCATATATTGATTGCAACCTAACACAAAACATCGCCCTTCCATGGCTATTTGTTGCATAGTTGCGGTCCACTGTTTTCGAGAATCAGCTGTTGGGGCAATATAAATTTCAACCCCTTTAAGATACATACTCATACGTGCCAATGGCATGTAATTTTCCCAACAAATAAGTCCTCCAAGTTTGCCAATTTTAGTGTTAAAAGTAACTAAATCTTTTGCATCACCCTCTGACCATATAATTCTTTCAGAGCCTGTAGGTTTTAATTTACGATGTACTCCTAATAAACCGTTTGATGGTGAAATAAAAAGCATAGAACAAAACAAACTGCCGCTTACTTCTTGTTTTTCAGTAACTCCAATAACAAGAAAAATATTTTGCTCTCTACAAAGTATTTCTAATCTTACCAAATCATTACTTTTTAAATCAAAACTATGATTGTAGTAATCAGCAAATTGTTGTCTCCCAGTCTCTGTTCGTTCACCGATAGTCGCACCAAAAGAGAGTCCTCGTGGATAGCCAGGAATAAATGACTCGGGAAACACAATTAACTGACAACCTTTTGAAGCATTGTTAATACATATGGTTTCAATTTTTTTAAAGGTAGCTTCTTTATCAAAAAAAACAGGACTATCTTGGACAACTGCAACTTTAATTTTCATTTTAATTTAGATTATTACGCTTAGGTAATGAGTGTTTTTTTTAAACGTTCTATTTTTTACCTGAATCAATATTAAGATTTTGAGAAATTTTTAGTTTGAATCTTGGTAGAATTATTCTTTGGAAGCGGTCCGCGTAAATGTATAATTAAGCCATCTAAAAAATTTCGTAAAAATTGATCCCCACACTCCATATATTTAGGATGGTTTTCATTTCTAAAAATTGCACCTAATTCACTTTTTGAAATTTTAAAATCTTTTAATGCACAAATTTTTATGATATCATCATCACGGAGTTTGTGCGCAACTCTAAGTTTTTTGAAGATATCGTTGTTAGTTAATCCCATGTGCCAAAGATAAAAGATTTAATGGTTATTGTAAACCAGATTGCGTATAAATTGGATAAACTTATTTTGAGAAATGTTTTTTGTTTGTGAGAATTTTCTAATCAATTTACTACATCCTAAGTCCTGAAATTATTGTCATATTTTACAACTTGCATTATAGGTTATTATTACTATTTTTGCTTGGTTTTAAAATGTATACAAATGAATAAATTTTCGTTTTTATGGTTGTTACTTGTTTCTGCACATATGACTGTTTTTAGTCAGATTAGTAATGATGATGTTTTATTTTCTGTTGGTGATGAACCGATCCTCGCTCAAGAATTTATCCGAGTTTACAATAAAAATTTAGAGATTGTTCAAGATGAATCTCAAAAGGATATTGATGCGTATTTAAATCTTTTTGTCAACTATAAACTCAAACTCCAAGAGGCAAAATCTCTTGGATTAGATAAAAAGCCGTCTTACCTTAAAGAGTTAAAAGGATATCAAAAGCAACTGAGTAAAAAATATTTAACAGAAAGTAACGTTACAGAAGCATTGATTAAAGAAGCTTATGACAGAATGTCTTATGAAATTAAAGCTCAACACATTTTAGTTAGGATAGAAGAGTATGAAAAAGATACGACTGCTTACTATAAAAAAATATTGAATTTCAAAGAGCGATTTTTTAAGCAAGGTTTCGAAAGTGTTAAAACTTCAGTTCATAATGGCAACACAGTTTTTGTGGAAGATTTAGGATATTTTTCAAGTTTTAAGATGGTTTACGATTTTGAAAGTGCTGCTTATAACACTGGCGTTGGAGAGATTTCAGATCCTTTCAGAACCCAATATGGATATCATGTTGTAAAAGTGTTAGATAAGCGCAAATCTCAAGGAGAGGTTACCGTAGGACATATCATGATTTCCTTAAACGAAAATGATAGTTTAGCTAAGGCAGAAGTTAGAATTAACGAACTCTATAAAATGCTACAGCAGGGTCAAAAATTTGAATCACTAGCGCAACAATTTTCAGAGGACAAAAGCTCGGCTAAGATGGGAGGTAAATTAAAATCCTTTAAAACAGGTCAATTAGCCTCTGCTGAGTTTGAGAAAGTAGCGTTTAGTTTGCAAAACAATGGTGACATTTCAATTCCCTTTAAAACTAGTTACGGATGGCACATCGTAAAACTATACAACAAAACGCCTCTAGCGTCTTATGAGCAATTAAAGTCTGATCTCGAGCAACAGGTAAAGAGAGATTCACGCTCAAAATTAATTAGTTCTGCTATGAGTAAAAAATTAAGACAGAACTACAAGGTTCCGGAAGCAGCAGTTGTGTTACCAAATTTTTTAGAGTTTTTTGACGAAGAATTTTTTAAAAATACTTGGACGTTATCCGAATCTTTTGAAGGGAGTAAACAATTCATAGTAATTGGTAATAAACAATTGGTATATTCTGATTTTTATAATTATTTAAATAACTCAAAAAGAGGCTTAAAAGTGCGACAATCGGTAACAGATTTTGTAACAACCCAGTACGAGAATTTTGTCAATTCTGAGGTACTTAAATACCACGAAGAGAATTTAGAATTTGTAAATGTAGATTTTGCTAATATCTTAAATGAATATCGGGAAGGTTTATTATTATTTGATTTAATGGAAGACAAAGTTTGGAATGCTGTGAAAAGCGATACCGCCGCACTTCATGCCTTTTATGAGTCCAATAAAAAGGACTATTTAAATCCTGAAAAAGTTAAAGCGATTCTTGTAACATCTCCCAAAAAGGAGTTCATTAAAAAGGCAAAAAAACTGTTAATTGAAAACAAGACAGTGGAAGAAATTAAACAACAAATTAATACTAGTGACCAAAACATTTTAGTGACAACAGGAATGTTATCAAAAAACACCAACATTATTCCAGAAGATTTTCTCATGAAGATGGGTTTATCCGATATTTATAAATGGAATAAAGCGTATCATATCGTCATGGTGACCGAGGTGTTGCCAGAGTCAATTAAAACCTTCGAAGATGCCAAAGGATTAGTCATCTCTGATTACCAAATAATTTATGAAAAGAATTGGATGGAAGTTTTGTCCAAAAAATATAAAGTGTACGTAAACAAAGAAGTTCTAAAAAGGACCAAACAACAACTAAATAATTAGGTGATTAAAAACGTTTATTTAATAATAGCCATTTGTGTCTTAATAAGCTCTTGCGAATTATTTGAAAGACAAGACGGAGGTACGCCAGTAGCTAGAGTCAATAACTTATTTCTCTATGAAAGTAGTTTGAAAAATTTAGGCTTAGACAATGTTTCTGAGGCAGATAGTGCTATTATTGTCAATAATTTTATAAATAAGTGGGCCAGTCAGCAATTATTATTATCAAAGGCCAAAATTAATTTAACTGAGGCTAAACAAAAGGAATTTGGTAGTCTTGTTGAGCAATACAAAACAGATTTATTTACTAAGGCATATCAGGAAGCTCTAGTGAATCAAAGTATGGACACCACAGTGAGTTTAAATCAAGCACTCGAGGTGTATCAGTCAAATAGAGAAATTTTTAAACTCAATGAGGACTTGTTAAAATTAAGATATCTTAATATCAATGAAAACAGCATTAATTTAGAAGATATTAGAAAACGTTTTAAGAGGTTCAATGATGAAGATAAACGAATTTTAGATTCCATTTCAATACAATTTAAATCATACACGTTGAACGATTCAATGTGGATTCGCTACGATCGAGTCATTGAGAAAATTAGGATACTAGGTAATCAAAACAAACAAGAATTGTTAAAAAAACCTAATTTTATAGAACTCAAAGACTCTTTAGGACTATATTTGATGCAAATTACTGATGTGTTATTACGGAATCAGTTGGCGCCCATAGAATATGTAATGCCAACAATCAGACAAATCGTAATAAACAAAAGAAAGCTAGAATTTATTAAACAATTAGAAAAGGATATTACCAAGGATGCAATTAAAAATAAACAATTTGAAATATTTAATTAAACCAGTGTATCGGACTGTATTGGTCTCGATTTTTATGACTGGTACCATTTCAGCACAAGAAATAATAGAAGAAAACAAAGATGTTGTCTCCACTGATTCAAAAGAAGTTATTGACACTTCAAAGCGCTTTAAAATCGATGGTGTTGCCGCTGTTGTTGGTGATTATGTTGTTTTAGAATCAGATATTAGTAGAGAGTTTGAAATGCTTCAACAAGGAGGCGTGTCTGCTGAAGATATGCCCACCCGCTGTGAGATGTTTGGAAAGCTTTTGGAAGATAAATTATATATGCATCACTCCGTACAGGATAGTTTGGTTGTAAATGAGGCAGAAATACGTTCAAGAGTCGATCAACAAATCAATGCCTTTAGTCAACAAATTGGCTCAATGGATAAGTTAGTTAAATTTTATAAAAAAGGGACCGAACAAGAATTGAGAGATATGTTTTATGATGTCAATAAAAACGGTCAAATGGTAAAGATAATGCAAGACGAGATTACTGGAGAGATTGAAGTAACACCTGAGGAAGTAAGACAGTTTTTTAATAGCATTCCTGAGGAAGAACGGCCAATATTTGGAACTGAACTGCGAGTTGCTCAAATAGTGGTAATTCCTGACACTACAGACGATGAAAAGCAAAAAGTTATTAATCGTTTGAATGAATTTAGATCAGATGTCCTTGATAATGGTGCAAGTTTTACAACGAAAGCAGTTTTATACTCAGATGATGAGGCATCTAAAAGAACTGGAGGTAGATATACGTTAAATAGAACTCGACCAGAAATGGTAAAGGAATTTAGAGAGGTGGCCTTTACACTTCAGGAGGGGGAAGTTTCTGAACCTTTCAAAACTATTTTTGGTTATCATATCATTCGTCTTGAAAAGATAAGAGGACAAGAATATGATGTGCAACACATATTATTAAGACCAAAAATTACTGATGACAATATTAAATTGGCAAAAGCAAAATTAGAAAATACTAGACAAAGAATCATTGATGGAGATATTAGTTTTGCTGACGCAGCTTTAGAAATCAGTGATCAGGATGAAACAAAATATGATGGTGGACAGTTACGTAATCCAGAGACACAAGATTATAGTTTTGAGCTCACAAAAATGGATACTGAATTGTATACACAACTTCAAAACCTAAGTGATGGTGACGTCAGTGTTGTCTACCAAGATGAGGACCGTGAAAACCCTGTCATGTTCAAAATACTTACAGTAACTGAGAGAAAAGAGGAGCATCAGGCTGAGTTTGCAAAGGATTATCTCAAAATTAAAGACCTGGCACTTCAAGAAAAGCAATTGAAAGAAATTGAGAAATGGCAAGAAAGTAAAATTTTGGAAACCTTTATTAGTATTGCTAATGAGCAAAAATCTTGTGATTTTAAAAGTAATTGGTTAAAACAAGAAAACTAAAATTTATGTCTGATGTCGTTGCAATTCAAGGCTTTGTTACAAAATATAAAGAACTGAAATCCGAGATAGCCAAAGTCATTATTGGTCAAGATGATGTGGTAAATCAAATTTTAATATCAATTTTTTCAGGAGGGCATGCGCTCCTAATTGGTGTTCCTGGTTTGGCGAAAACATTAATGGTAAATACAATTGCCAGTGCTTTAGGATTAGACTTTAAACGCATTCAGTTTACACCAGATTTGATGCCAAGTGATATTTTGGGGAGTGAGATTTTAGATGAAAATCGACAGTTTAAATTCATTAAGGGCCCTATTTTTGCAAACATTATTTTAGCTGATGAAATAAACAGAACGCCACCAAAAACACAAGCGGCATTACTAGAGGCAATGCAAGAGCAAGCGGTAACAATCGCTGGTCATCATTATAAACTAGATCTTCCTTATTTTGTTTTAGCGACTCAAAATCCGATTGAGCAAGAAGGTACCTATCCGTTGCCAGAAGCGCAATTAGATAGATTTATGTTCGCTATAAACTTAGAGTACCCTTCTTTTCAAGAAGAGATAGATGTTGTAAAAGCAACCACTTCAGATAGTAAAATAGAAATCAACTCTTTGTTCACGGCGTCAGAAATATCAGCGTATCAACAGACGATAAGACGCATACCTGTTGCTGATAATGTCATCGAATATGCTGTTGGGTTGGTTGCTAAAACACGACCGAATAATGATTCCGCTCCGAGTTTAGTAAAACAATTTATTGATTGGGGAGCAGGGCCAAGAGCATCACAAAATTTAATTTTAGCAGCAAAAACTCACGCTGCCATCCAAGGAAAATTCTCTCCAGACATAGACAATGTTCAAGCGGTTGCCAATGGTATTTTACGGCATAGAATTATCAAAAATTATAAAGCTGAAGCCGAAGGTATTTCTGATGAAGACATTATTAAAAGTTTGTTTTAGCGTTCCATTATTACTTTATCTATTTTGTATCTTAATAATTAGAATTATATAAAAAAAGGCGACATGTTGTGCTTTTTTAATAAAACACATAACCTTGTCTCAGTGTATTGATATAATCATCCAATTTTTGGTAATTTTTTGTATTTTTGCCTGATTAAAAAAAGCAACAAACATCAAAATTTATACCTATGGCGTTCGATATTGACATGATAAAAAAAGTGTATTCACGAATGACAAATCACGTTGATAAGGCGCGTGAGGTCGTTGGAAAACCATTAACACTTTCAGAAAAAATACTTTACACTCATTTATGGGATGAGATTTCAACAAAACCCTTTACCAGAGGTGAAGATTATGTTGATTTTGCTCCGGATAGAGTCGCATGTCAAGATGCAACAGCCCAAATGGCGTTGTTACAGTTTATGCAAGCTGGAAAACCTAGGGTTGCTGTTCCTACTACAGTGCATTGCGATCACTTAATTCAGGCTAAAAATGGAGCAACAAGTGATCTTCAAAATGCCTTAAATACGAGCAATGAAGTTTTTAATTTCTTAGAGTCTGTTTCAAATAAATATGGAATTGGATTTTGGAAACCAGGAGCTGGAATTATTCATCAAGTGGTTCTTGAGAATTATGCGTTTCCTGGGGGAATGATGATTGGTACCGATTCGCATACTGTTAATGCAGGTGGTTTAGGAATGATAGCGATTGGAGTTGGAGGTGCAGATGCAGTGGATGTTATGGCAGGTATGCCGTGGGAGTTAAAATTTCCAAAATTAATAGGTATTCGTTTAACTGGAAAACTTTCTGGGTGGACTGCTCCGAAAGATGTCATATTGAAAGTAGCAGAAATTTTGACTGTTAAAGGAGGAACTGGCGCTGTCGTTGAATATTTTGGTCCTGGAGCACAAGGTATTTCTTGTACTGGAAAAGGGACTATTTGCAACATGGGAGCTGAAATAGGAGCGACCACATCAACCTTTGGTTACGATGATTCCATGGAACGTTATTTAAGAGCAACAGACAGGTCAGATGTCGCTGACGCTGCTAACGATGTGAAAACATACTTAACAGGAGATAAGGAGGTTTATGAAAATCCTGAATTGTATTTTGATCAGGTGATAGATATTAATTTATCAGATCTAGGACCAGCTTTGAATGGACCTTTTACTCCAGATTTATCGACGTCAGTTGGTTCAGATATGAGTGAAAAAGCCAAGTCTAATGATTGGCCATTAAAAGTTGAATGGGGATTAATTGGGTCGTGTACTAACTCTTCATATGAAGATTTATCACGAGCATCATCTGTTGCACAACAAGCATTGGATAAGGGAATAAGTATGAAATCTGATTTGGGAATTAATCCGGGTTCAGAGCAAGTTCGCTATACTGCAGAGCGCGATGGGATTATAGACATATTTCAAAAATTAGATGCCAAAATATTTACGAATGCCTGTGGACCTTGTATCGGTCAATGGGCTAGGTATGAAGATGCCAAGAATGCGCCAAAAAATAGTATTGTTCATTCTTTCAATAGAAATTTTGCAAAACGAGCCGATGGTAACCCAAATACACATGCCTTTGTAGCGTCGCCAGAAATAACGGCTGCCATAGCCATATCAGGACGATTAGATTTTAATCCCTTGACAGATTCATTAATAAATGATAAAGGTGAGAGAGTGATGCTTGACGAGCCAACAGGGTGGGAGCTGCCTCCAAAAGGTTTTGAAGTTGATGATAATGGCTATTTAGCGCCAGTAGATGATGGAAGCCGAATTAGTGTTGATGTAAATCCAAATTCAGAACGTTTAGAGTTATTGACGCCTTTCGAGCCTATTGGTGATGATATTTCTGAGGCAAAATTGTTAATCAAAGCATTTGGAAAATGTACAACAGATCATATATCAATGGCAGGTCCATGGTTAAGATATCGTGGTCATCTAGATAATATTTCTAATAATTGTTTAATTGGAGCCGTTAATGCATTTAATAAAAAAACCAATTTTGTTAAAAATCAATTAACAGGCGAGTATGGGGCTGTTCCAGAAACGGCAAGAGCTTATAAAGCAAATGATATAAAATCGATAGTCGTAGGTGATCATAATTATGGTGAAGGATCTTCACGTGAGCATGCGGCTATGGAACCTCGTCACTTGGGCGTTGCTGCAGTGATTGTGAAATCTTTTGCCCGTATCCATGAAACAAATTTAAAAAAACAAGGGATGCTCGGTCTAACATTTAATAATGAAAACGATTATAACCTTATTCAGGAAGATGATACTGTCAATTTTTTAGATTTGTCTGACTTTGCACCTGGAAAGCCACTGAGTATCGAGTTTGTTCACTTAGATGGGAGTAGGGATGTAATTCTTACCAACCATACTTACAACCAATCTCAAATTGATTGGTATAAAGAAGGCTCTGCCTTGAACCTTATTAAAAAGCAGAACTAACCTTTTATGATATGACTGTACTGAAAAAACTCCTTATGAATTTAGGAGTTTTTTATGGTATGAATATAAAAAACTATAGTTATAATTAATTAAATTGTTTATTTCGACGTAAATGAATTTCAGAAAAATAAAAAAAGGAGATATTTTATTTTTGATTTTAGTAGTCTTAATGATCGTGCCACAGACAAGACAACCAATACAAATAGCTTTTCATTCTGTAGTGTCGTTATTTTCACCGTCTGTAATTAATCCCAAAGAACAAAAAGAAATTTCCTATGAACCTTGGAAATTAAAAGATTTAGATGGAAATGAATTTGATTTTAGCAATACTAAAAATCGTGTTGTTATTGTTAATTTGTGGGCAACGTGGTGTCCGCCCTGTATTGCTGAGTTTCAAGGGATTCAAAATTTATATGATGATTACGGCAAAAAGGTTGATTTTATTCTAGTCTCTGACGAATCACCCAAAGCGATTCAAAAATTTTTAAAGCGCAATGGCTATAATATCAAGGTTTTTACTCCACTTACACAATACCCCTCTTATTTCACAACAAAAAGTATTCCTAGAACTTACATAATTGATAAGCAAGGACGTATTGTAATTGATAAGCACGGAGCTGCTAATTGGAACTCTAGTAGCGTACGAGAACAACTGGATAAATTACTTACAGCGTCTTAAAAAAGGCTTTTAAAAATCGCCATGATAATAAGGACCACATAATTTTAAGCTCATCAATCAGCGTTGACTCTTCATCAAGAAATCTAAAAATCGATTGTATTGAATTTTTACTGTAAAGTTGTTGAAACACCCATTCGCCTTTCGAATTTTCATCTTTTAATACTTTAAGAAAGACCTTATCATAAAATTTATATTTACTCTTGAATAACTTGAAGGAGGGTATTCTGTTTAATTTTATATTGTTGATAATTTGTGTCACCTTTTTCTCAGTATGTTTAAATGAGTAACCAGTTGACGCTTTTACCCAACCACCACCTGTTCCTATTTTGGTGATTTTTGAGGTATTGAATTTTTCAAAGCGAAACGTAGACATAGGTATTTGTCCAGTTTCGGTTTCTGTGATATGATATTTATCTATCTTTAAATAGTCCTTAATGTAGGTTTTAATGAATGTATCGTAAACCGATTCTTCAACAAGTTGTTCTGTAAAATAGGTAAACTCAATAAGTGCTTTTCTTTTTGAAAATGGCAGGACATACATAAAGGTCGTTTGCCCGCCATCTTTAAGTCGATAATCCATCATCACAAGGTTATTATCGTTAAAAACATTTGAACTCACGTCAATAACATAACCTTTAAAATGCTGTGTGAGGCGAATAGATTTGTTCTCTAAATTATTAAATGAATCTGGAACTCTACTATCAAAAACATGTGCTGAGGTATATGTTTCGCTTTTGGTAGTAATTTGCACAAGATCAATAGTTTCTTGTATTGATGTAACTGTATCTGTAATAAACATCACATTACTTTTTTGACTGAGTACTGATCTTGAGAACTTGTAAAAGTCGATGGAGCGAATTGTTTTGTAGCGATACGGATGAAGGTTTAAGCTTATTTCTTTACTTTTTGTAATAAAGGATGCTTGTGGCCATTCTTTTTCAGTAAGGTTATCCCAAGGTGTTGAATGTTTTTCCCAAAAGCTCCATGTTTTATCATTTTTGGTTTTTGATAATGGATCAATTAATGCAATTTTAACTCCATCAAAATATGAATCAGACGCCAGTTTTAAAGCTAATTGTAAACCTGCAAGCCCATTTCCTACAATGACATAATCGAAGTGGGAGTGGTTCATAAAATTTAAAGATTTATTTTTTGAAATACTTAAATGGGACCACTAGCATTCCAAAATTTTCACTTTTTTCTTTACCTCTGTGTTTGTGGTGAATTTTATGGGCTCGTCTAACACCTTTAGCATACCAATTATTGGCTTTTCTAAACATTTTAAAACGTTGGTGAATAAATATGTCATGGACTGTAAAATAGGCAATACCGTAAGCTAGAATACCTAGTCCAATAGGTAAGAAAAACCAAATTAATTCATAACTCGCTAAATAGAAACAGGTCATGCTAACAACGGCATAAAACAGAAAGAAAAAGTCATTTCTTTCAAACCAGTTATCGTGATCTTTTTGGTGATGGTCTTTGTGTAAGTGCCACAAAAAGCCATGCATGATAAATTTGTGCGTAAACCATGCCATAAACTCCATCATCGAAAAGGTGCCTAGAAATATTAATATCCAATAAACTGTATGCATAAATTAATTACAAAAGATTAAGTTGAAATTTGACATAGCTTCTGGTTAGAAGTTCAATTTTTTTATAGTTTGGTACTCTAATTCGGGCACTTTTAATCTCTAAAGCTGGCGTGCGTTTTAACTTTTTTAATAATTGGCTGTAGTATCTATAAGCCATAAAGACACCAAATTTAGCTTCCATAGGTAATTTTCTGATACCTTCAAGCCCCTTGCCAAAGTCACTTTCTATGTCATTTATAATGTTCTGTTTTGCGAGCTCATCAAGGTTTGCAAGATCTGTATTGGGAAAATAAGTTCTATTCAACCCCTCAAAATCTGCTTTTAAATCTCGTAAAAAGTTCACCTTTTGAAATGCGGAACCTAGTGACATCGCAGTCTCTTGCAAATCATCGTACTTTTTTTGATTTCCATTTACAAAAACCTTCAAACACATTAGGCCAACGACGTCAGCTGATCCATAAATATAGGCCTTGTACTCCTCATTTGTTAGGTATTCTGATTTATGTAAATCCATCCGCATGGATTTCATAAAAGCATCTACTAAAGAAATGTCTATTTTATATTTGTGAAATGTATATTGAAACGCATTTAAAATAGGATTCAAACTAATTTTATTTTGAATGGCTAATTTTAAATCATCTTCAAATTTGTTAAACAATTCATTTTTGTCGAAATCATGAAATGAGTCAACAATTTCATCAGCAAAACGGACAAATCCATAGATATTGTAGATATCCTGCCGTATTGATTTGCTCAGCATTTTAGTAGCTAGAGAAAAAGAAGTGCTATATGTTTTGGTCACAGTCTTGCTACAGTCGTAAGACACGTTATCAAAAATGTATTTCATATTTTAAACTGGTTGTAATGTTGAATTCTTGGTTTTATTGGTTACAATATCCTTAATTATTAGTTCAGAAACTAATTTTCCTGATATTAATGCAGGCGGTACCCCAGGTCCAGGAACAGTTAACTGTCCAGTAAAGTACATTTTTTTTACTTTTTTACTTTTTAATTTAGGTCTTAAAAAGGCTGTTTGAAATAGTGTATTTGCCATGCCATAAGCATTTCCTTTGTATGAATTGTAGTCTTTTACAAAATCATTAACGCAAAAGGATTCCTTAAAGAGAATATCATTTTTAACTTTTTGATTTGTCAGCGCTTCGAAGCGTGTCATTATTTTTTCAAAATATTCTTCTCGTATTTCTGATGTATCAGTGAGGCCAGGTGCTAATGGAATTAAAAAAATACCTGCTTCTTTATGTTCTGGTGCTGATGATTGATCTGTGATACTCGGAAAGCTTGCATAAAAGAGAGGATTTTCTGGCCATTCTGGATTGTCGTATATGTTTTCAGCATGAGTGTCGAAATCGACATCAAAAAACAAAGTGTGGTGATTTACGTTTTTTAATTTTTTATCAAACCCAACATAAAACAGTAATGATGAAGGAGCGAAAGTTTTAGATTGCCAATAAGATTCAGAATATTGTCTATATTTTTTATCGAGTAATGTTTCAGTATGATGATAATCTGCACCGCTTAAAACATAATCACACGGATATTCTAAGTTATTTGATTTAACACCTGTTACTTCATTTTTATGGTCAACTAAAATTTGTTCTATCGGTGATTCTGTTTTAATAATCACACCGAGTGATTTTGCGAGTGTCTCAATACCAAGAATGACTTCATACATACCATTTTTTGGATGAAAAGTTCCCAAACCAAAATCTGCATAGTTCATGAAACTATAAAATGAAGGTGTGTCACTAGGTTTTGCCCCAAGAAAAAGAACTGGAAATTCTAGAATTTGTGCTAATCGATTATTTTTAAATTGTTTTCGAACATCTTTTTTAATGGTACTAAAAAATTGATTCAGCTTACCAATTGTTTTTGGGGTTACTAATTCAAAAGGTGAAACTCCTGGATTGTAAACCAAATCCTTTATGGCGATATCATAATTGCTTTTAGCCTCGTTTATAAATTTCATTAACTGTACTGAACTTCCTTCTTCCTCTCTTTCAAAAGCGTTACATATTTTTTGTAATGAATCTTCTATTAAAATAAAGTCATCTTGTCCAAAATAAACACTGTAAGCTGGATTTAGTTTTTCTAAACTGTAATAATCATTTGGAGATTTATTGAAATCTGAAAAAAATCGTTCAAAAACATCGGGCATCCAGTACCAGGTTGGTCCAATATCAAATGTAAAACCATCTCGTTTTAATTGCCGTGCACGACCTCCAATAGTGTTGTTTTTTTCAAAAATTGTGACGTTGTAACCAGCTTTAGCAAGGTAGCATGATGCGGCAAGGGATGAAAAACCTGATCCTATTATATGTATAGATTGACTCATTTGTTTAATTAATTTAATTTAAATCTAAACAAAAAAAAGAGATGAAACTAAATTTTACAATTCTTTAACTAAATTTTCAATTGAATTAAATCCGTAAGTTGCTTTTGGATAATCATTGGGTTGTAAAAGCCCTAATTTATGCCCCAATAACCAGAGTTTTGAAGATTCTTTTTTTAGAAGCAGCTCTTTAAAGTTATCTAAATAAATTAAGACATCTTCCCTTTCAATCGGTTTTACTGTAAAATAAGAAATAAAAGTGATTTCATTAAAAAATTCTAACACATCACTTAGCGATTCCATAGGAATACTTTCACCTAAAAAAATAGTGTGGTAACCCCGACTTCTTAATTCATAATTTACAAAAAGTAAACCGATGTCATGAATCTCATTTTCAGGCAGAAATAAAACAAAAGTTCTAGTAGCAGGTTTAGGCTCTAAACTTTGTAGTTTTTCAATATTTAATAAAATTTTCTGTTTGATATGAGCAGAGATAAAATGCTCGTGAGCTGGTGAAATAGTGTTTGTTTGCCACAAAAGTCCCATTTCATTCAATAGCGGAATGAAAATATCATAAAAGATTTCTCTAAATGTATATCTTTCAAGGAGATTCATGTAGGTTTTGTAAAATAAGACCTGATCAAAATGAAACATGGACATTTTAAATGCATTGAATGCATGATGTTCAATGTTTCCTCTGGAGGCTATTTCTCGGACATGTGCTGAAACCTCCTCATTTGAAAGTTTTGCTATTTTAGATATTTTAACACCATTACTGTTAAGAAAAGCAACGTTTAAAAGTTTTTGGAGACTTCTAAGGCCATAGTGTCTGATATTTGTCTCTGTCCTTTCTGGTTCTAAAAGTTTGTATCTTTTTTCCCAAATTCTTATTGTATGTGCTTTAATTCCAGAGATATTCTCTAAATCCTTGATACTGAAATCACTCTTCATGTTATCCATACACAAAAAATTTATCTAATTCAAAAGTAAGACATATAATCTAAAGTAGCCTCTTTACATTAAAATCTTTAATGGAGGAAGGCAAACAACATGCTTATCGAAATGTGTGAATGCGTAGTATTTATTATCAAGTGCGCACGAGAAGATTCGAACTTCCACGACCTAGTGGTCACTAACCCCTCAAGCTAGCGCGTCTACCAATTCCGCCACGTGCGCATTTTAATAACTTCACAAAAATAAAAAAAGTTAAGCAAAAAGCTTAACTTTTTTTGTGACCAGTCTGGGGCTCGAACCCAGGACCCTCTCCTTAAAAGGGAGATGCTCTACCAACTGAGCTAACTGGTCTTTGTATTTTTCAATACGAGGGTGCAAATATAAAATGTTTAATTAATAAAACAATACTTTTTATTTATTAATTTTTCTTTTTTTGTGTTGTAAATTTGAAATTATTAATCATACGTTTTGAATAAATACATGAAGATTTTTTTGGTGGGATATATGGCTTCTGGAAAGACCACTTGTGGTAAACAACTTGCGACAAAAATTGATTTTAAATTTATTGATTTAGATGACTATATTGAGTCGAGAGAAGGTATGGAGGTTACACGTATTTTTGAAACAAAGGGTGAAATTTATTTTCGAAAAATAGAAACATATTATCTTAAAGAATTAAAGAGATTTGATGAGCGAATCGTAGTTTCTGTTGGTGGTGGGACTCCTTGTTATGGTAATAATTTGCAACTATTACTTAACGGCACTGATGATGTTGTCATCTATCTAAAAGCCTCTGTAAATGAACTTGTGCAAAGACTGACAATAGCGAAAAATGACCGTCCACTTGTATCACATTTAAAAAGTTCTGAATCTTTATCAGAGTTTGTGGGAAAACATCTATTTGAAAGAAATAATTACTATTTACAAGCCGATACTACAATTTTTGTAGATAACAAAACGCCTCGAAACGTAGTTCGTGAGATCATAGATGTGCTATTTTAGTACTGCTTCAAATTTATTATTGTCAAAATTTACAGAGATGTGTTCGTTGAGTGAAGTAGATAAAGAAATACCTTTAAAATCTGCTTTCACAGGATATTTTTTGTGATTTCTGTCTACTAAAACAGCTGTTTTAAATCGCTTTAAAGGTACCTCGATAAAATGTTTTACTGCATATATGAGTGTCGTTCCAGAATTCAAAACATCATCAATTAAAACAATGGATTTATCAGTGTAATTAATTTTATTTAAGGATGTTTTTATCGTGTTTCTTGGTTTCTTTTTATCAATTTCTACTTTGCATAATACTGGCGTTAGCTGTGAAATCTTGGAAAGCTCTATTTTTAATTTCTTTGCAAGTAAATACCCATTCTCAGCAATTCCTGCCAAAATAATCTCTTTTTCTTCCACATTATTTTCATAAATTTCATAAGCCATACGCTTAATTTTATGCTTTATTTCTTGATCTGTAAGAATGATTGTACTTTTTTTTGCCATTGTTTAAGTTTCAAAATTAAAATTACGCATTTTCATCGTTAAAATCATCTATATCACGTCGATCCTTTTTTGTTGGCCGTCCGATACCTTTTTTTCGATAATAACTTTTTGAATATTTAAGCATCTCATGAGCTTCAAATTCAGATTTTGGGGTAGTATCAACTCTGTAAATATCTACTAATTTTGCGGCAACTCTGCGATCTGGAATATCATGTATAGTTAACTGATAATTGACTTGGTTTTTCCGTACTGTAATGACGTCTGTAGGATAGACTTGTCTACTTGGTTTTGCTAATGCATTGTTAACTTTAATGTGACCTTTTCGACAAGCAATAGACGCAAGAGATCTTGTTTTAAAATATCGCACACACCAAAGATATTTATCAATTCGCATAATTATTATAAATCTACGTTAATAGTATGATACAAAAATATTATAAAATTGTATCTTGCACTCCTAAAATTAAAATAAAAAAGTTGCACTTATCACTGATTTTAGTTGTTCTAATTTATTAGTTACAACGAAGCATAGAAATTTTCGAAAAATATGAAAAAGAATAAGTTACTCTTAATTATACTAGCAGCCACCATTTCGACCTACACCTGTAGAGACGATGACAAGATTAATGAGGGTATTGAAGAAATCGATAGAGCCATTCAACAACCCATTGATCAAGATATTCTAGATGTTTATTTTGATAGCTATTATTATAATTCAAACGAATTGAACGGTCTTTCAAATCCGTCAATGAATGATATCGTTATTACAGAGTTATTAGAAGGTGAAAGTGTTCCAACGGGTCATACATTATTGAGAGATGCGGTTGAATCAAGATCAACCAATTTTTCAGATCAGGATTATAATTATTACATTTTACGTATCAATCAAGGAGGTGGCGCAGATCAACCTAACTTTTCAGACGATGTTAGATTGAACTATGAAGGGAGTTTAGTTGAAGATGGACAAGTATTTGATAGTACTGTTAATCCAACAGAATTTGATCTTACAGGCCTTATTCCGGGATGGGCTCGTGTCATACCTGAATTCAATATTGCTGAATCTTTTGAGATTAATACAGATGGGACAGTAAGTTATATTAATGCAGGTGTGGGAGTCATGTTTTTACCCTCGGGACTCGGATACTATTCGGCTGGATCGAATGGAATTGGGCCATATAAATGTCTAATTTTTAAATTTGATTTACTTCAAACTGAAATTAATGACCATGACCTAGATGGTATTCCAAGTTTTGATGAAAACTTAGACAGTGATTTTGATATAAATGATGAGGATACGGATGAGGATGGCTTGTTTAATTTTATTGACAATGATGATGATAATGATGGCGTTATAACAAGGGATGAATTAGTTCCCACAAGTTATGTTATTGATACAAATTTAGGCGAAAATGAGCCTATTTTATCGTCAGGAGAATACGAGGTTAATAGAGTTGAAGAAAATGGCGTGATTACAATTGAAACAGTTACCATTGTTGATTCTAATAATGACGGCTTAGATGATTATCTCGATGCAAATATCGTCATAAATTACAATGAAGATTAAAAAAAACCACCGTTAAGGTGGTTTTTTTAATTCATCAAGTCAAAGGTGTTTTATTTAAAAGACGGCCGAAAAACTCAAGATCAATTGATTGGCTCTCGTGTCTATTCTATCACTCACGTCAATACCATTGTTACCAAGGAAAGAAGCTTCATTTTTATTAAGACCTCTTTCATATCTCAAATCAATAGCAAACTTATTAAAATTAATTGCCGCGCCAAAGTTGACGCCAACAGTTAAATCTTTATCAATGTTTTTTGATGAATTATCATTGAATTTACTACTGAGAATATATTGTAAAGAGGGGCCTCCAAAAACACTTAATGGTCCAACTAATTTTACACCTATTAATAGAGGAGCGTCTAATTTCTGCATATTAAATTTACCACTGTCATAGTCGCTTTTGGTACTAGTAAAAACTAGTTCTGGCCGGAAGTATAATGCATTTCCAAATTTACCAAAAAAGCCAGCATGAAATCCGATGTTTCTATCTGGATTTTCGACATTGTCTTGAATAGATTCTATATAATTTCCATTGCCATTATAATTGAGTCCAGCTTTGAACCCGAATGCAGGGCCATCTTGAGCAAAACCAATAGTGAGGCTTATAACCGTTGCTAATATTGTAAAAAGATTTTTCATGATTGTTATTTTTTTATTATGCCTTATAAACGTAAAAAAAAAGCTATTATTTTCTCGACATCACTAATTTGACTTTATCAATGATGGCAGCACTATTTAAACCGTATTTTTCCATGAGTTGAGATGGGGTGCCTGATTCTCCAAAGGTGTCATCGGTCGCAACAAATTCTTGCGGTGAGGGATTATGAAGAGCTAGCACTCTAGAGATACTTTCACCTAATCCTCCAAGAAAATTATGTTCTTCAGCGGTCACGATACAACCAGTTTTTGCAACTGATTTTAAAATGGCTTCTTCATCCAATGGCTTGATGGTATGAATATTTACAACCTCTGCTGAAATACCTTCAGAAGATAATGATTTAGCAGCTTCAAGTGCCTCCCAAACAAGGTGACCTGTTGCGACAATGGTCACATCTGTTCCCTCTTGTAAATGGATTGCTTTTCCAATTTTGAAGGGCTCATTTTCAGGCATAAACACAGGCACAGCAGGACGGCCAAAACGCAAGTATACAGGACCATCATATTCTGCAATAGCCAATGTTGCAGCCTTTGTCTGATTGTAATCACAAGGATTTATTACAACCATTCCGGGCAACATTTTCATCAAACCAATATCTTCAAGTATTTGATGCGTTGCACCATCTTCTCCGAGAGTGATGCCTGCATGAGAGGCACATATTTTAACATTTTTTCCTGAATAAGCAATAGATTGTCTAATTTGGTCGTAAACACGTCCTGTAGAAAAATTAGCAAACGTACCAGTAAAAGGAATTTTACCTCCAATAGTTAATCCTGCCGCAATTCCCATCATATTGGCTTCAGCAATACCAACTTGAAAAAAACGGTCAGGATTTTCATCAATAAAAGTATTCATTTTGAGAGAACCTATTAAGTCTGCACACAAGGCTACCACATTTGGATTGGTTCTTCCTAATTCAGCTAAACCTGCTCCAAAACCGCTTCTTGTATCCTTTTTTTCTGTATATGTATATGTTTTCATGTATTGTTTGTTGTCTAATTAATAGTCTCCTAAGGTTTCAGGATTTTGTTTAAGTCCTTTGGCTAATTGCTCATCGTTTGGTGCTTTTCCATGCCAAGCGTGCGTATGCATCATAAAATCTACACCGTGACCCATAACTGTCTTTAGCAATACACCAACAGGTTTTCCTTTACCGGTTTCGTTTTTAGCTTCGGCCATTCCCATTTTTATAGCGTCGATATCATTACCATTGCTAATTTCAATAACAGTCCAACCAAATGATTGAAACTTTTCTTTAAGGCTACCCATGGGTAGCACAGTGTCTGTTGAACCGTCTATTTGTTGACCATTTAAATCGATTGTAGCAATTAAATTGTCTATTTTTTTTGCTGAAGCATACATTATTGCTTCCCAATTTTGACCTTCTTGAAGTTCACCATCACCGTGGAGGCTATAAATCAACTGGGCGTCGTTATTTAATTTTTTGGCCTGTGCAGCACCAATTGCAACCGACATGCCTTGTCCTAACGAGCCTGAGGCAATTCGAATCCCTGGTAGTCCTTCGTGAGTTGTTGGATGTCCTTGCAAACGCGAGTTGATGAGTCTAAAAGTATTCAACTCGTTTACTTCGAAATAGCCAGTTCTTGCTAAGACACTATAGTACACTGGAGAAATATGTCCATTAGACAAGAAAAACAAATCTTCGCCTTGACCATCCATGTCAAAACCTTCATGGCGTTGCATGATATCTGAGTAAAGGGCTACAAAAAATTCTGCACAACCTAAAGATCCTCCGGGATGACCAGAATTCACTTTGTGAACCATGCGTAAAATATCTCTTCTTACTTGCGTTGTTAAATCATTTAATTGCTGTGTACTTGCCATAGAAACTTTTTTACTAATTTAAGTCCAAAATTACGTGTTTAACTAACCTTCACAAAGGAAGGATTTAAGCACTTATCAACTAAATATTAGTAATTGCTAACAATTTAATATGCTCTTAAGACCCTAATGGAGTTTTGTTATTTATCTTTGTTAGCTATTAATTACTCTTTATGATTTTTAAAGTAGAACAAAAAGATTCTCAAAGCAAAGCCAGAGCAGGACGTGTACGCACAGATCACGGTGAAATAGAGACGCCAATTTTTATGCCAGTCGGTACCGTCGCTACGGTGAAAGGGGTACATCAAAGGGAATTAAAAAATGATATTAATCCTGATATTATCCTCGGGAATACTTATCATTTATACTTAAGGCCTAAAACTCAGATATTAGAACAAGCTGGAGGGTTGCATAAGTTTATGAATTGGGATAGAAATATTTTGACTGACTCAGGTGGTTATCAAGTTTATTCACTTTCTGCTAATAGAAAAATTAAAGAAGAGGGAGTCAAATTTAAAAGTCATATTGATGGTAGTTTTCATACGTTTACACCCGAGAACGTCATGGAAATTCAACGTTCAATAGGAGCCGATATTATTATGGCTTTCGATGAGTGTACCCCCTACCCATGTGATTATGACTATGCAAAAAGATCGATGCACATGACCCATCGTTGGTTGGAAAGGTGTCTAAAACATCTAGAAAAGACACCCCTTAAATACGATTATAGCCAAACATTTTTTCCAATTGTTCAAGGAAGTACTTACAAAGATTTACGAGAGCAATCAGCCGAATACATAGCCAACAGCGGTGCCCTTGGAAATGCCATTGGCGGATTATCTGTGGGTGAGCCAGCAGAAGAAATGTATGCCATGTCGGAAATTGTTTGTAATATACTTCCAGAAGATAAACCTCGTTACCTTATGGGGGTTGGAACACCGATCAATATCCTTGAAAACATCGCATTAGGAATAGACATGTTTGACTGTGTTATGCCAACGCGTAATGCTAGAAATGGCATGCTATTTACAGCACACGGCACTATAAATATAAAAAACAAGAAGTGGGAAGATGATTTTTCACCCATTGATGATATGGGTATTACATTTGTTGACACAGACTATTCAAAAGCCTACCTTAAACACCTTTTCAGTGTGAATGAATTACTTGGAAAGCAAATAGCCACCATACATAATCTAGGTTTTTACATGTGGTTAGTTAGGGAGGCAAGAAGACAAATTTTATTGGGTAACTTTAGAATTTGGAAAGATAAAATGGTGAAACAAATGAATAAACGACTTTGAGCAAATGAAAATTTTAGATTGGTACATATTAAAACGGTATTTAACAACATTTTTGTTAATGATTCTATTATTTATACCAATAGCGATTACTGTAAATCTTGCTGAGAAAATTGATAAAATTTTAGCGGCTCAAGTGCCGTTTAAAGAAGTAGCTCAGTATTATTTAGATTTTTCTATTTATTTTGCAAATTTGTTATTTCCCTTGTTTTTATTTTTATCTGTAATCTGGTTTACTTCAAAATTAGCAAACAATACAGAGGTAATCGCTTTTTTAAGCTCTGGTGTTTCTTTTTGGAGATTTCTTCGTCCCTATTTTATTGGTGGATTTATTGTTGCGGGGTTTTCTCTATTACTCGGTGTTTACTTGACTCCAAAAGCGAGTAAGGGATTCAATGAATTTACATACAAGTACCTAAAGGGTGGCAGAAAAGACAAAGATACGAATAACCTCTTTCGTCAAATTAATGAAAACGAGTATATCTATGTCAGTAATTTTGACACCAAATCCAATACCGGAAGACAATTTTCTCTTGAACATTTTGAAGGAAACAAGTTGTTGTATAAAATTAAGGCAGAAAGAATATCCTTTATTCAAAGAGATAGTACCTACCGATTAATTAATTACACGTTAAGAACTGTCGGTGAAATGAGTGATAAAATTATTCAAAAAAGAAGGAAGGATACTCTCTTTAACTTTGACATTGAAGATTTAACTCCTCCTAAATATGCAGCAGAGATATTGAGTTACAGTGAACTTAACGATTTTATAAAAAAAGAGAAAGAGCGAGGCTCTTCAAATATTGGGCGTTATCAGGTAGTTCAGTTCAAAAAATGGAGTTTGCCTGTGTCAGTTTTTATATTAACCATCATTGCGGTTTCTGTTTCATCGATCAAGAGAAGAGGAGGTATGGGATTTAATTTAGCTTTAGGCGTTTTCATTGCAATGATTTATGTGTTTTTTGATAAAGTATTTGGTGTGATGGCTGAACAATCAAATTTTTCACCAATTGTAGCTGTGTGGTTTCCCAATGTAGTTTTTGGATGTTTGGCTCTTTACTTGCTGTTTAATGCCAAGCGTTAATTCACGATGTTATTTAGTCTAAAATTTTATCTAAAAAAGAAAAAAAGAGTATTTTTACGAACTAACTAAAACTAAATCTAAATTCTATGGAATATTTAGAATTTGAGCTCCCAATTAAAGAATTAGAAGACCAACTTCAAAAATGTCAGTTAATTGGAAAAGAAAGTCATGTCGATGTAACTGAGACGTGCAAACAGATTGAAAAGAAATTAGCAGAAACGAAGAAAGATATCTACAAGAATCTTACCGCTTGGCAACGCGTTCAAATGTCAAGACATCCAGATAGACCCTATACATTAGACTATATCAATGCTATTTTTGGTGAATCATTTTTAGAGCTACATGGTGATCGTAATTTTAAAGATGACAAAGCAATGATTGGCGGGCTTGGTAAAATTGGTGACCAAAGTTTTATGTTCATTGGCCAACAAAAAGGTTATAACACAAAAACCAGACAATATAGAAATTTTGGGATGGCAAATCCAGAGGGATACCGAAAAGCCTTGAGATTGATGAAGACAGCTGAGAAATTTGGTATTCCTGTTGTAACGTTAATTGATACTCCAGGAGCGTATCCAGGTTTGGAGGCAGAAGAACGTGGTCAAGGTGAAGCTATTGCAAGAAATATTTTAGAAATGACACGACTAAAAGTTCCAATAATCACTGTAATTATTGGAGAGGGTGCTTCAGGAGGGGCACTTGGTATTGGTGTAGGTGACAAAGTATTGATGCTTGAAAATACTTGGTACTCTGTTATTTCTCCTGAATCCTGTAGTTCTATTTTGTGGAGAAGCTGGGAATTTAAAGAACAGGCCGCAGAAGCCTTAAAATTAACAGCCAAAGACATGAAAAGAATGAAATTAGTCGATGAAATTGTAAAAGAACCGTTAGGTGGAGCACATAAGGATAGAGAAAAGACTTTTTTAACGGTGAGAGATGCTATTGTAAAATCATACACAGAATTTAAGAACTTATCACCAAAAGAATTGGTGTCACAGCGCATGAATAAATACGCTGAAATGGGTGTTTACAAAGATTAATATCAATATTACCTACTAAAAAAAATCTGATACAGGAACTATCAGATTTTTTTTGCCATTATTAACAAAATATTGAACTTATTAACAGGTCATATGTTTACTTCTAGTGGACAATGCAGTAGCTTTTTAGAGCTGAATTCAATTCATATTAGCTATTTTCGTTTCTAAGTCATTTAGAAACTAAAATAACTGAACCATAAATAACCACTACTGTAAATGAAGCAGCCAAAATCATCGAGAGCTATCACATCAAATCAAGGAAACATCATCAGTTTAGAAAGAGGTAAAATTCCACCACAAGCTCTGGATTTGGAAGAGGTGGTACTTGGTGCTATGATGATTGATAAAAAAGGAGTCGATGAAGTTATTGATATCTTAAGTCCAGAGGCTTTTTACAAAGAAGCACACCAATATATTTTTGATGCTATATTTAAGCTTTTTGAAAACAGTGAGCCAATTGATTTACTGACTGTATCAAGCCAATTAAGGAAAGACCAAAAATTAGATCAGGTTGGTGGAGATTTTTATTTAATTTCTCTAACTCAGAAAGTATCATCATCTGCTCACATTGAATTTCACGCAAGAATTATTTTACAAAAATTTATTCAACGTAGCTTGATCAAAATTTCTAATGAAATTATTGAAGATTCTTACGATGAAACGAAAGATGTCTTTGATTTGCTTGATAAAGCTGAGTCAAAACTTTATGAGGTTACCCAAGGTAATATCAAAAAATCCTCAGAAACGGCTCAAGATTTAGTCATTCAGGCTAAGAAAAAAATTGAAGAAATTTCAAACAAGGAGGGTTTGAGTGGAATTCCTTCAGGATTTGACAAATTAGATAAACTGACCTCGGGTTGGCAAGAAAGCGATTTGATTATCGTTGCTGCGCGTCCCGGCATGGGTAAAACTGCGCTGACTTTGTCAATGGCAAGAAATATTGCTGTCAATCAAAATATTCCTGTTGCTTTTTTCTCTCTTGAGATGGCATCAGTACAACTAATAACGAGATTGATATCATCAGAAACTGGACTTTCGTCTGAAAAACTAAGAACTGGACGTCTCGAAAAGCACGAATGGGAGCAATTAAACGTGAAAGTTAAGAGTTTAGAAAAAGCACCACTTTTTATTGATGATACACCATCATTATCCATTTTTGATTTAAGAGCGAAAGCACGTCGATTATCATCTCAGCATGGTATTAAATTGATTGTGGTGGATTATTTGCAATTAATGACTGCAGGAGGCGGGCAAAAGGGTGGAAATAGAGAACAAGAAATTTCAATGATTTCAAGAAATTTAAAGGCTTTAGCTAAAGAATTAAGCATCCCTGTAATAGCACTTTCTCAGCTATCGAGAGCTGTTGAAACTAGGGGTGGTAGCAAACGACCGTTGCTATCAGATTTAAGAGAATCAGGTGCTATCGAGCAGGATGCTGATATTGTGTCTTTTATTTACAGACCTGAATATTATAAAATTGACGAATGGGACGATGAAGAAAGAACACCTACTGATGGTCAAGCAGAATTTATAGTGGCCAAGCACAGAAATGGTGGTCTAGATAATATTCGTTTGAAATTTATTGGTAATCTAGGGAAGTTTGATAATTTGGATGATTTTGATACACCATTTGGAAATGAATTTCACAGTAAAATGAATGCTGCTGCAAATGATGATACATTTAAACCAGATAATTACCGGCAAAACCCAAATCAAGCTTTTGATGTCAACGATGACGGTAATGATGTGCCTTTTTAAAAATAAAATAAAATAATCCCGCATGCTTAACCGAATTCGAACCACCAACATTTTGTTGTTAGTTATCGTTGTCTCTCTCATTTTTTATTTACTAAAAATATTATCTTTCATTTTTATTCCATTGATATTTTCAATGTTTATAGCGTCATTATTTCTACCTTTAATGCGCTGGTTGACCAAGTATAAAGTACCAAGATTTTTAAGCATTGTCGTCATCTTGCTTTTAATTGTTGGCAGCTTAGTTGGTATCGTTGAATTAATACAACTATCAATTCAGCAGATTTTAACATCAGATTCGCAGTTTAGTGACAAAGCTGAAATGAAGCTTTATGATGGCGCTCGTTATCTCAAAGATAATTTTGGTATTACTTTTCAAAAAGATCAAAACCTTATTTCTCAGTTTTTTGAAAAAGACAATTTAGGCTCCTTAGTCTCCTATCTCAGAAAATTACTCACGACAATTTTAATGACGATATTTTTTGTTGTACTGTGGTTAGCAGAATCCATTAACATTCACAAGTTATTAAATAAAACTTTACTTAAAAAGAAGCATACATCTATCAAAACTTTCATAAAAATTGAAAATAATTTAAACACCTTTATAAAGGTTAAATTTTTGGTCAGTTTTCTTACGGGTATTGGTACAGGATTGGGATGCTTTTATTTCGATATTAGTTTTCCAATTTTTTGGGGACTTTTTGCATTTATAATTAATTTTATTCAAATGGTAGGGTCTTTTATTACCGTCATGTTGTTATCAATTATCGCCTTTGTTGAATTAAGTGCTACCGGAACATTACTCTTTTTTATCATAACTATTTCAGGTGTACAAGTATTGTTTGGTGCGATATTAGAACCTATATTTATGGGTAAATCTTTTTCAATTAATGTGATAGCTGTTCTAGTTATGCTTATGTTTTGGGGATTTTTATGGGGTATTCCAGGGTTAATAATGGCCATACCAATTACAGTATTTTTTAAAATTATTCTTGAACAATTTTCGGGAACAGAGGTAATTGTAAGTTTATTGTCAGGCAATGATATTAAGACACCGTAAACTAAAATCAACTTAAAATATTTAATTGAAAATTAATTTTAATTATATTACGTTTATGAAGAATATAATCATATTATTTGTTTGCTTGTTTTCAGTTGGTAATGTTTTTGCTTCTTACATTTTGATACCAATGGATGCGGAAGGACAGAAAAATCATTTAAAGGCATATGGAATTACGTTCTGGACCCTTAACAAACAGCAGAAAGTAAAGTGGTTGCTTAATTATCGTGGTGGTTCTTTTTTGTTACCTGATTTTAAAGAGGTGCAAAGGGAGTGTCAAATTCGAGGAGTATCTTTTGAAATTTTAAGTGATAACAAAGCACAACAAATTCTTGAAGAAATCTCAAGTCCTAGTCAAAACATGGAAGCTGTTGTTTTAGAAAAGGCACCTAAAATTGCTGTTTATTCACCTAATAGCAAGCAGCCATGGGACGATGCCGTAACGATGGTTTTAACGTATGCTGAAATTCCATATGACACCATCTATGATGAAGAAGTTTTGAATGACGGGTTGTTATTATATGAATGGTTACATCTACATCACGAGGATTTCACTGGTCAATTTGGGAAATTTTATAGATCATTTAGAAGTGCTGCATGGTATATTGAAGAAAAGAAAAAAGCCGAGTTGTTAGCCAAAGAATTAGGATATAGGAAAGTATCAGAAGCTAAATTAGCTGTCGCCCTAAAAATCAGGGATTATGTTGTAGGTGGTGGCTTCATGTTTGCAATGTGTAGCGCTACCGACAGTTTTGATATTACCTTGTCGGCTGAGGGTATTGATATTTGTGAACCAATGTTTGATGGTGACGGTAGTGATGCTAGTTATCAAAATAAAATAGATTACAATAAAACATTTGCTTTTAAAAATTACATTTTAGAGCGAAGTCCAAATGTGTATGAATTTTCATCAATTGATATGACTCAAAAGAGACGCATAACAAAGACAACAGATTACTTTTCACTAATGGATTTTTCTGCAAAATGGGACCCTATACCAACCATGTTAAATCAAAACCATACAGCTTTGATCAAAGGATTTATGGGACAGACCACTGCTTTTACAAGAGATGAAATTAAATCTAGTGTGTTAATTTTAGGAGAAAATAAAATAAATGGAGAGGCAAAGTATATTCATGGTATCAAAGGAAAAGGTTTTTTTACTTTTTATGGAGGTCACGACCCTGAAGATTATACCCACCGTGTTGGTGACCCTAAAACCGAGTTAGATTTACATCCAACATCCCCGGGTTATAGATTGATTTTAAATAATGTGTTATTTCCGGCTGCTAAAAAGAAAAAACAAAAAACTTAAATAAGTCCAACTCCTAGCGCTAGCGATATCAATATTAGACAAATTGCTACAAACTTTTGAATAAACTTTAAGGTTACTTTTTTAAGTAAACGATGACCTATAGAAGCACCAAGAATTGCAGAAAAAGTGGCGCTAGTGACCAATACGGTATTCTCTAAAAGGCCTTTACCAAGTATGTTGGTTGCATACATTGAAATACGCGTGAAATCAACAAAACATGAAATAACAACAGCGGTTCCAATAAACGCTTCTTTTGATAGCCCTGCTTTTATTAGAAAGGCTGTTCTTAGTGCACCTTGATGTCCAGATAGTCCACCAAAAAAACCACTTAATAAACCACCGATTGGCAATTGTTTTGCACTAAATTTAATTCTGTCAAAAAGGGGAAGTAATTCTATAATTGAGAAACCTATTAAAATCAGGGATATTATTAATTTCACGGGTGTTATTTGAAATTCTTTAATACCTAATTGATAGCTGTATAGTGATGGTAATTCAGTAATATTTAAAAGTAGCCAAGCTCCTAAAAATGCAGCAATCACTGCAGGAACTCCAAATTTAAATAGCACAATTTTATCAGCTTTTTGACCAACAATAATAAGCTTAAAAACATTGTTAAATAAGTGCACTACTCCTGTCAAGGTAATGGCCAATTCAATTGGAAAAAACAAGGCGAAAACGGGCATTAAAATCGTTCCAAGCCCAAATCCTGAAAAAAAAGTTAAAATAGAGGTTAGGAATGCAACGAGACAAATGATAAAGTACTCCATGATATCAAGTTTATATCGATAGTTTGAAATTGCCACGCAAGTTAAAAAATTAAATTGCTTCTAATAATTAGGTATTGTCACAATATTCCATGACTTACTTCTCTGATGTCTCAAAATTTATTCCACACTGTAACCCTTTGCTTTTATGCAGGCTGAAAACGCTTTATTAAAATTTAATTTCAAGTTTCTTTCAGCATTACTTGCAGCCTGAATATTGTTATTAATATGTTGTTTTTTAGCATTTCTAGATGCTCTACGTCCCCTAATTACTCCGTTAATTGCACCAATTGCGGCTCCATCACCCATATTTCCAGTAACAGACCCGATAGCTGCTCCTGCTGCAGCTCCACGCGCAGCACCGACAACGGCAGTCCCTTTTGGAATTTTACCAACTGGCTTAACCTCTACTTTAGTTGGGTTCAAAGGATCAAAATTAGTTTGATGGTAAGCCCAAACATAACAGTCTTTCATATCATTTGTTTGTTCTAATGTATCTTGATTCTCTTTTGGAAAAATAAATAAATTGAGAGTTTTTGAATAATCTTTTGGTAAATTAATGGTGATTTCTTTTTCTTCTATAATGGTTACTTGTTCTTGAGAGAAACCAATGAGATTACTAAACAATATTGCGATTATTGGAATAATGTTATTTAGTGTTTTCATAAAATTGATGTTTATTATTGAGTTAAACTAAATATGTTCTTTGAGCTATTTTTGACTCATATTGTTCGACAACAGTTCTAAGTCAAAACATTTCTTTCATCAAATTTAAATTAAAATCCTAAATTTTAAAACTTTATAGTATTCATAATCAATTATTTGAATAATATTTTAACATTAATAAAGAGTTTACAACATTATAGTTTTATGAGTTTGATCTATCATTTTTAAAAAGTATAAGTAAAAAAAAATCCGATTCGTAAGAATCGGATTTTAAGCGAAAAATTATTTTACGGCTAACTAATTCAGCCTTATTTTATTTTATTGACTATTTCTTTAAACGTCTCTGGGTCATTCATGGCTAAGTCTGCTAAAACTTTTCTATTAAGTTCAATATTGTTAGACTTCAATTTACCCATAAATTGTGAGTACGACATACCGTGTTGTCTTGCTCCAGCATTGATACGCATGATCCATAGCGCACGGAATGTTCGTTTTTTGTTTCTACGGTCTCTATACGAATATTGCATCGCTTTATCGACTGCGTTTTTAGCTACTGTCCAAACATTCTTACGACGTCCGAAGTAACCTTTTGCTTGTTTAAGCACTTTTTTTCTTCTAGCTCTTTTAGCTACTGAATTTACTGATCTTGGCATTTCTTTTAGTTTTTTGTAGCAGGCGATTCCTTTTTCAGAATACTTTATTTAGGCCTATCTCCACGGTTTATAATTGTTTAACCTGTTAATTGTGTGCGTTTATTTAATACGTAACATCAACTTAACATTGTTCTCGTCTGACTTATGTACAACTGTATCATGCGTCAATGCAAGCTTGCGTTTTTTTGACTTTTTAGTTAAGATGTGACTCTTAAACGCGTGCTTCCTTTTAATTTTACCAGTACCAGTAACTTTAAAGCGTTTCTTGGCACTTGATTTGGTTTTCATTTTAGGCATTGTCTCCTTTGTTTAGTTATTTCTCGCTTATTTATTTAACTTTTTTCGGTGCTATGAACATGATCATTCGCTTTCCTTCCAATTTTGGCATTTGTTCTACCTTACCAATTTCTTCTAAATCTTGAGCCAAGCGCAACAATAAAATTTGTCCTTGCTCTTGATAGATAATGGAACGTCCTTTAAAAAAGACAAACGCTTTTAATTTAGCACCTTCTCTTAAAAATTTCTCTGCATGCTTCTTTTTAAATTGATAGTCATGGTCATCTGTCTGCGGTCCAAAGCGTATTTCTTTAATCACTACCTTTGATGCCTTAGACTTTAGAACCTTTTCACGCTTTTTCTGTTCGTAAAGAAATTTCTTGTAATCCATGACCTTGCATACTGGTGGAATGGCTTTTGGTGAAATCTCAACAAGGTCTAAACCCTGTTCATCAGCAATGCCTAGAGCTTGCGATACACGATATACACCTACTTCTACATTATCACCAACCAATCTTACTTCTGGTGAAGTAATTTTTCTGTTGATCCGGTGTTGGTCTTCTTTAATGATTCTGGCTGGACCCCTATTTCTTCTTCTTCGTATTGCTATGACTATTCTATTTAAATTAAACTATAAACTCTTTTAATGTCTTTTTAATTTCTGTATCGATTATATTCGAAAATTCATCGATATCAATCATTCCAAAATCTTCTCCCCCGTGACGTCTAACACTCACTTTATTGGCATTTTCTTCATTTTCACCAACGATAATCATATAAGGAATTTTTTGTATTTCAGCATCCCTTATTTTCTTACCCATGGTTTCACTTCTATTATCAACGAGGGCGCGAATTTCGTTATTTTCCATCACATTTAAAACTTTTTCAGCGTATTTTTCATATTTCTCACTAATTGACAGTATTATTACCTGTTCTGGTATCAGCCAAAGAGGGAAATTTCCCGCAGTGTGTTCAAGTAAAATAGCGACAAACCGCTCCAGACTTCCAAAAGGGGCCCGATGTATCATAACAGGCCTGTGTAATTCGTTGTCACTACCCTTATAGGTGAGATCAAAACGTTCTGGTAAATTATAGTCTACTTGAATAGTCCCAAGTTGCCATTGCCTTCCTAAGGCATCTTTGACCATAAAGTCCAATTTTGGCCCATAAAATGCAGCTTCACCGTATTCAATGGTGTAATCCAATCCTTTATCTATGGTGGCATTTAATATTGCTTGTTCTGCTTTTTCCCAATTTTCCTTACTTCCAATATATTTTTCAGGATGTTCTGAATCTCTTAATGATACTTGCGCAGTGAAGTTTTCAAAGCCAAGAGATCCAAATACGTACAATACCAAATCGATGACGTTTTTAAATTCTTGATCTAACTGGTCGGGTGTACAAAAAATATGGGCATCATCTTGTGTGAACCCCCGAACTCTTGTCAGACCATGCAGTTCACCACTTTGTTCATATCTGTAAACGGTTCCAAATTCAGCAAACCTCTTTGGAAGATCTTTGTAAGACCATTGAAAGCTGTTGTAAATTTCACAATGATGAGGACAATTCATTGGCTTTAACAAGAACTCTTCATCCTCCTTAGGAGTTTTGATTGGTTGAAAACTGTCCTCGCCGTACTTGGCATAATGACCAGAAGTGACATATAGTTCTTTTTGACCAATGTGCGGTGTAACCACCATTTCGTAGCCGGCCAACTGCTGTGCTTTTTTTAAGAAATCTTCTAATCTTGATCTTAAGGCAGCACCTTTAGGTAACCAAAGAGGAAGTCCCTGACCAACTTTCTGAGAGAATGTAAATAATTCAAGTTGTTTTCCTAATTTTCTATGATCCCGCTTTTTAGCTTCTTCCAACAAATGCAAATGTTGGGTTAATTCCTTTTGCTTTGGAAATGAGATACCATAAACCCTCGTTAGTTGCGTATTATTTTCATCTCCACGCCAATAAGCTCCGGCAACCTTTAAAATCTTTACCGCTTTTATGATGCCTGTATTCGGAATATGACCACCTCTACATAAATCGGTAAATGATGAATGATCACAAAATGTGATATCTCCATCAGTTAGGTTTTCTATTAACTCAACTTTATATGGATTATTTTCTTGTTGGTATTTTAAGAGCGCTTCCTTTTTTGAAACAGATTTCATTTTGAAATCATGCTTTCCACGAGCGATCTCAATCATTTTATTCTCAATAGTTTTAAAATCTTTGTCAGAAATAGTTGTGTCTGGAGTCTCGACATCATAGTAGAAACCGTTGTCAATAGCGGGACCGATTGATAATTTCACACCTGGATAAAGTTCTTGTAAAGCTTGCGCTAGAACGTGAGAACTTGAGTGCCAAAATGCTTGTTTACCTTGTTGGTCTTTCCACGTATATAGGACGAGTGATCCGTCAAACTTTAAAGGGGACGATGTTTCGATGATCTGATCATTAAACTTTGCAGATATCACATTTCGTGCAAAACCTTCACTGATATCTTTAGCAACATCCATTGGTGTCACCACTTTTTCATATTTTCTGACACTGCCATCAGGTAAAGTGATTGTTATCATCATACGTAAATTAGTGCACAAAGATACTAGTATAATTAAATACCGACAATAGATATTTGAGAAAATAGAGTTGGAATTTTTTCTTATGATTTAAGATTGTTTTGATTGTTGTTAAAAATAGATTAAAATAAGTTTGGATAGTTATCAGGAGGTTTTATATTTGCGGCCT